>ENA-ORRQ01000187-ORRQ01000187.1-human-gut-metagenome-genome-assembly--contig:-NODE-187-length-63747-cov-5.776754_pt1 | contig 63747 bp, 57 predicted proteins | sample MGYA00242177_ERZ509138 | MGnify/ENA primary metagenome ERZ509138 (study PRJEB26280, sample SAMEA2338628) | human gut metagenome | biome: human gut; feature: human-associated habitat; material: faeces... | reverse complement strand
CCAGCCACGTCTATCTGGCCCAGTTCGGCGCGCGCCTGCAGTCGGGTGCGCGGACTGAGCATGTCGGTGCCCGTGCCCCGTGCTGTCAGCGAGCCGGTGAGGGTGCCTACGCCCGCTGAAGGTACAAAGTGTGCCACTTGCAACCCACGTGCTGCCATCCGTGCGCTGTATGCCATGCGCCGTGTGTCTATCTCTGCCTTGCCCTTGAGCGCTCCACGGCCCTCGGTCATGTCGAGGGTGGCGGCATAGTGGGGGCCGTCGGCGGGGATGTGGCTCTGCAGCCGCACGCCGCTGGGGATGCGTATCTGCCGTGCCACTGCGGGCGCGAGGGCTTGGGTGATGAAGTTGAACTGGTGGGTCTGGGCCTTGACCTTGATGTCGGCGCTGAGACGGTCGGTGTCGTTGAGGTTGCCCACAAATCCGTTGGCACTCAGGTCGACCACCGTGGGCCACGTGATGTCCATGCGGGAGAGGCGCGCCTTCTGCATGTTGCCGCTCATGGCCACACTGATGTTGACCGGATGGTCGGGCAGACTGCGCAGCAACGCCTTGGGCATCAGCGACGATGCGCCACAGACGATGTCGCCACGGCCAAGCGAGGCACGCAGGTCTATGTTCATCTTGCCGGGATGGCGGCTGTCAAAGGCGTTGAAGTCCATATCCACGCGCCCCTTGACGCTGGAGTGGGTGGTGGTGAGGGCGAGAGTGGGGAGGTGCATCGCCAGCGAGTCGATGGCTATGCGCGTGGCGAGCGAGGTAAGGCTGAGCCCGCTTTTCTCGGCAAATGCCGCGCTGCGCACTACCGCCTCGATGCGTGGAGCGCAGTAGAAGACCGAGTCTACAGCCAACGACAGATGGCTGAGGGCGAGGTGGTTGTAGTCGAGCCCCTCGACGGGGTCTATGGCGCGGTTGTCATAGCTCACGCCACTGTCGTCGAGGCTGAGGCTGCCCACACGGTAGAGGCCCTTGCCCAGGTCCAAGTAGCCCTGGCGCGCCTTGAGAGCGGTAATCTGTGCCCCTATGCGCAGGGTGTCGCCGGGCATGTGCAGGGTAAGCGCCGAGCGGTTGATGTCGAGTTTCTCCACGGCAATCTTCCACACATTGGCCGACGGTGTGGTGTCGGGCGGCACGGTGTCGCTCAGCTCGATGTCGAGCAGGGCGCCGTCGAGCAGGGCGCGGTCTATCCTCATGTCGCTCCGGCAGAGGTCTACGCCATGGGAAGCCAGGGTGAGGGCGCCGATGCGTCCGCTCACCCGCGCCTCGTGTATCAGGGTGCCGGTGTTGAGCAGCATCTTCTCGAGCGCCAGTTCATCTACATTGACCACACCCGTGAGCAGCGGCCAGAACTGCACATCGACCACGGCGCGGTGGATGTAAGCTATGGTGTCGGCGGCTTGGGTCGAGTCGTTGGGCTGTACCACGTGTATGCCCTTGGCTTCGAGGTCGAGGGGGAATGCCAGCTGCACATGGTCGATGCCGATGTCCATGCCCGTAGCCTCGGAGGCGTAGGCAGAGACCTGGCGCACCGCCCAGTTCTGTACGGGTGGCAGGTAGAGTAGTATGGTGATGAGCAACAGCAGTGCCAGCAGCGAGGCGACGGCTATCCCCGTCGCGCGCAGCACCCGCCGTGTGTAGTGTTTCAGTGTATCTGCGTGAGTCATACTTCTTGTTTGTTGAAATTCTGTGAAAGTGGTGGCCGTAGTGGCTTCTTTCGCATTGACAGACAACCTATCAAATTACAAAATTAGGGATTTTTTTCCTAATTGTCGGCCCTTTGCCGCCGAAAATGTTGGCGATGATGGAGATTGGGGCTATCGCGAAGGTAAAAAAGCGGGCGTCAGTTGTTGGTCTTGGTGCTGCGGTCGGCGACAAACATGCCCAACAGGATGCAGGTGGCGCCGGCGAGGAAGTAGGGAGTAATCTTCTCGCCCAGCACCCACGAGGCGAAAATCATGGTGGTGATGGGGTTGAAGTATACCCAGTTGGTGGCTTTCACCGCACCCAGCTTGGAGATGCACCAGTTCCAGGTGAGAAAGCAAATCATCGACGCCAGACAGCCCAGGAATGCCAGGTTGCCCACTACCACGGGCTTGGTGAGCACGGCGGCGGTGGGGAGCGTGGGGTAGAATATATAATAAGGTAATATGGTCAGCACGCCGTAGAAGAAGACCTTGCGGGTGATGAAGGCGGCGCCATACTTGGCAGATACCCACTTCATGAGCAGCGAGTAGACCGACCAACTCAGACAGGCGGTAAACGCCAGCGCGTCGCCAAGGGGCGAGAGGTGGAGCACAAAGCGCCCGTTGAGCACCACGATGACCATGCCGGCAAAGGCGAGTAGCGAACCGCCCAACTGCATCATGCTGATGCGCGTAGTGGAACGGTAGACCAGCCTCACCAGCAGCGTGGCAAAGAGCGGACACGAGCACACGATGAGCGAGGTATTGGTGGTCGAGGTAAAGTTCATCGCCTCGTTTTCGCTGAGGAAGTAGAGCGAACCGCCGCTGATGCCGAGCAGCATCATCTTGAGTTCGTCGCGCCACGAGTCGGCCCACAGCCGTGAGTGATACACAGCGAGCATCATCACATAGGCGATGAGGAAGCGCAGCGTGAATATCTGCGCCGGCGAGAGCCCGTTGAGCATCAGTACCTTGGTAGATACGAAGGTGCAGCCCCATATCGCTACGGTGGCAAAGGCCACGAGGTGGTATATCCATGTGTTGTTGCGTGCCATGACTGTTAACGGTGTATGAATTGGTGTTGCAAAGTTACTTATTTCCCTTTAGGCAGACAAGCAAACCGCCCCTCTTTTTGCCGTGGCAGGATATAAGTGGGTGGCAGCAGGCGCCAGACCGCTGCCCATGCCCATAAAACCGCTGCCGGTTGAACCCACCGCGAATGACATGCCCATAAAACCACAGCCCATGACAATAAAACCACAGCCCATGCCCATAAAGCCACAGCCCATGCCCATAAAGATGGTTTCGTGTCGTGAAATCGTCATTTCGTACCTTGCCACAATGATTTCACACCCTGCAATAGTCATTTCGCGCCCTGCAATCAGGATAGAGGGCGTCACGGCGCTTGGGGCGACACGCCCCGACGGGTTGGGGTGGCGCCGCAGTCACTTCGCGGTGATGGCGGCACGTGGGGAAACAAAAATCCCTCTGCCAGGGTGGGGCAGAGGGATGGCGTATGTCAATCGTGTCTGACGGTTACTTGTTCTCGGCGTCGATGGCCTTAATCTTCTGACGGATAAGTTCGAGGTCGTCCTTCAGCTTGTTGACCTTGCGGTTCATCTCGTCTATCAGGCTGTTGCCCTTCTTGCTGCTGGCGTTGAGGAAGCCCAGGTTGTTCTCGTATGTCGTTATCTCCGACTTGAGCTGCTCGTATCTGCGCATAAGTCGTCCACGCTCATTGTCGAGCATATCTTCGCCCTGCTTGGCCATACTCTTGATGCTGGACTTGAAGTTGTCAAGCCGCTGCTTGCTGGCAGAGATGTTGAGCTGCTTGTAGAGGGCGTCGACCACCTTGTGGTATTCCTTGAAGAGCTTGTCTTTCTCCTTGAAGGGCACGTGGCCTATCTTGCCGTATTCGTCGATGAGCTGCTGGAGCGTGGCCTGCACGTTGTCGGCGGTGCTGTCGAGCAGTTCCTTGAGCTTGGCTATGATTTCCTTCTTGCGGTCCAGGTTCTGCTGTTCCTCGTTGCGTGTGCCGGCGGTGGCGGCATTGCGGGCTTCAAAGAACTTGTTGCAGGCGGCTACAAACTCGGCCCAGAGCTGGTCGCCCACCTTCTTGGGCACCATGCCGGTGGTCTTCCACTCCTTCTGCAGCTTGATGAGTTTGTCGGAGGTGGCTTTCCAGTCGGTAGAGTCCATGAGGGCCTTGGCCTGTTCTACCATCTCCTTCTTCTTCTTGGTGTTCTCAGCGAATTTCTCCTTCAGAGTCTTGAAGAACTCAGCCTTGCGGCCGAAGAAGTCATCGCAGGCGGCGCGGAAGCGGTCGAATATCTTGACATTCATCTTCTGCGGAGCAAAGCCGATGGTCTTCCATTCGGTCTGGATTTCTATAATCTGCTTGGTGTGGTTCTCCCAGTCGGTGGCGTTCTTGTTTTCCTCCTTGGCGATGGCTTCCACCTTCTCGCAGAGTGCGGTCTTGCGTGTCAGGTTTTCCTCTTCCTTGGCGCGCAACTCTTCGAAGTGCTGCTGGTGGCGCTTGTTGATGACGGTAGAGGCTGCCTTGAAGCGTGCCCAAATCTGCTCGCGCAGCTCCTTGGCCACGGGGCCTATCTCGCGATACTGCTGGTGGAGCTCCTGCAACTGGTGGAAAGCGCTGACGGCATCGGGCTCGTCGGCGAGCTTCTCTGCAGCTTCGCAGAGCAGTGTCTTCTGCTCCAGGTTCTTCTTGAAATCATACTCGCGCAGCTCGCGGTTGAGGTTGAGCAGGTCATAATACTGCTCGACATAGAGCTGGTAGTTGCGCCACAGCTCGTTGGCCTTCTCGGCGGGCACTGCCTTGATGTCTTTCCATTCCTGCTGGAGCGCCTTGAAGTCGTTGTAAGACTTGTTGGCCTCTTCGGGTGATGTAGACATCATCTTTATCTTTTCTATAATCTGCTGCTTGCGCTGCAGATTTGCCTTCTTTTCCTCTTCCTGTTGCTGGAAAGCCTTGGCTCTCTTCTCTTTGATGAGTCCCATCTCGGCCTTGAACTGCTCCTCGCTGTCGTCGGTCTTCATCACGTAGGCTTCGGGGTCGCCACCGTTCTCGATGAATGTCTTCTGGTCGGCCTCGCGCTCGGCGAAGAGCAGCTTGTAGAACGCCGTCTTAAGATGGTCTACCTCGTCCTTGGCGGGAGTCTCGTCGCTGTGGGCCAGCTCCTTGACACGTTCGAGTACCTCGTGCTTGGAGGCATACATCTTCAGCGGTGCAGCCTCGGTATCGGGCTCGCTGTCCACTGCCGTTGTCGCGGGGGCATTGCCGGCTTCGGCCACGGTATCGTTGTCTACGTTGGCAGGCTGGGCTGCCACTGCTTCTTCAGTAATGTCCTGTTTCAGGACGTTGTCTTGAGAGTCCATCATATCACTGTTTAGTTTATGATTATCGGTTTCCACTATATTTGTTATTATGTAGGTTGCAAACTTAATGAAAAAGTTCCTAATGACCTAACAAATATTAATATTTCTTATCGTTTTGGGGTTATAATAGTCGTTTGAAGCGCAATATCCACCACGTGAAGCCCGAAACGAGTATGGAAATGATGATGGCGATGATGAAGCCATAGGGGTAGTTTTCCATACCGTTGATGAGGTTCATTCCGAAGAGTGAAGATATCAGCGTGGGCAACATCATGACGATACTGATGGAGGTCAGCGTACGCATGGTGGTGTTCATGTTGTTGTTGATGATGCTCGAATAGGTGTCCATCGTCGACTCGAGGATGTCGGAGTAGATGTTGGTGGTCTCGCGTGCCTGCGACATCTCGATGTTGACATCTTCGATGAGGTCAGCGTCGAGCTCGTCGACCTGCAGCTTGAATTTCAGCTTGGACAGCAGCGTCTCGTTGCCTCGGATGGATGTGATGAAGTATGTAAGTGAGTCCTGGAGACGCGACAGGCCGATGAGGCTTTCATTGTTGACGCCATGGTCCAGGTTGTGCTTGGCCTTCTCAATGAGCAGACTTATCTGCTTAAGCCGCTTCAGATACCAGACGGCACTGGAGAGGAAGAGGCGGAAGATAAGGTCGACATAGTCGGTGAAACCCTGCCCGCGCTTCTGCTGGTAGGAGACGAAGTCAATCATCATGTTGGTCTCGTAATAGCACACGGTGATGGTCACATCGCGCTTGTGGATGATACCAAGTGGCACGGTGGTGTAGGGAGTGCGTGAGCGCACCTCCTTGACATAGGGAATACGCAGGATAATGAGCATCCATCCGTCGTCGTACTCATAGCGGGCACGCTCGTCGGTATCGCTGATGTCGGAAAGGAAATAATCGGGGATATTAAACCGCTGTTCCAGCTCTTGCTGGTCTTCATCGGTGGGACAGGTTACTTGTATCCAGCAGTTGGGCTGCCACTCCTTGATGGCAGTCAGATTCTTGTCTATATTCCAAAATGTCTTCATGTCGTTCGTCTCCGTGTTAATAAATGGGTAATGGGTCGGAGCATAGGCACATGAAGCTTACTCCGGCTTACAGATTAGAATTTTCCGCGTGATAATCGTCCATATAATGTTAATAATTGATTTGTTGTCTGCAAAAGTACTAAAATTCTCCGTAATGGAACGGCGTTTCTCGATTTTTTTCACTGTCGCCATCAAAAAAAGTGTGACAGGAACGGTCTGCTCCTGCCACACTTCAGTGGTTGTATGCCTGTTGGGGCTCGTTATTTCTCGGGTATCTGCTCCAGAGTTGCTGTCAGCAGCTTCCAGAAAGGAATCATGGTTGATATCTGGCAGCGCTCACCGGTAGTATGGGGTGAGCAGAGGGTTGGGCCAAGGCTCACAACGTCCATATTGGGATATTTGCCCAGGATGACAGAGCACTCCAGACCTGCGTGGTCTACCTGTACCAGTGCATCCTTGCCGTTCTGCTCCTTGTAAATCTTGCGCAGCAGGTTCAGGATTTCGCTGTCGGGGTTGGGGTCCCAGCCGCCGTAGTCGCCGCTGGTCTCTACCTTGATGCCGGCCATGTTGAAGCAACTCTGCAGCATGTTGACGGTGTACTCCTTCATGTCCTCGCGCGAGCTGCGAACCAGAATCTTGAACGAAGCCTTGCCTCCCTCGATGTCGATGATGGCGAGGTTGCTCGAGGTCTCTACCACGGTGGGGTAGACGGGTATCATGCGCACCACGCCGTCGTGGCAGGCGTAGATGACATCTATCAGGTTGTCCTGGATTTCTACAGGTACCTCGGTCTTGGGTGTCTCTACATCCTCGGTGTAGAGCTCGATATTGTTTTCGATGGTCTTGTACTCGTCTTCGAAGTCAGCCTTCCACTCGGCTACCAGTTCCTTGAGTGCCTCTACGTTCTCCTTGGGGAGGGTGAGCACGGTCTCGGCCTTGAAGGGGATGGCGTTGCGCATGTTGCCGCCATGCCATGTTGCCAGGCGTGCTTCACATTCCTCGATGGCTTCACGCACCAGGCGCACCATCAGCTTGTTGGCATTGGCGCGGCCCTCGTGAATCTCCAGTCCGGAGTGTCCGCCACGCAGACCCTTGAGGGTAATTTTTACCGCCACGTCTTCGGGGTCGGTCTCCACCTCCTTGTAGGCAAGAGAAGCGTCGATGTCTACGCCGCCAGCCGAGCCGATGACGAACTTGCCCCAGGCTTCAGAGTCGAGGTTAAGCAGGATATCGGCGTTGAGGATGCCCTCTTCCAGGTCGTTGGCGCCATACATGCCCGTCTCTTCGTCGGCGGTGATGAGCGCCTCGATGGGGCCGTGCTTCAGGTCTTTGGCTTCCATTACAGCCATGATGGCTGCGATGCCCAGACCGTTGTCTGCGCCCAGCGTGGTGCCTTTGGCCTTAATCCAGTCGCCGTCTATATAGGTCTCAATGGGGTCGGTCTCAAAGCAGTGCTGGCTGTCGGGCGCCTTCTGGGGCACCATGTCCATGTGGGCCTGCAACACTACTGTCTTGCGTGTCTCTATTCCTGGTGTAGCGGGCTTGCGCATGACGATGTTGTTGCCTTTGTCCTTGAAGGCTTCAACTCCGGCTTGTGCGGCGAAGTCCAGGAGAAACTGCTGTACTCGTTCCAGATGACCAGATGGACGGGGAACCTTGGTGAGGGCGTCGAAATGCTTCCAAACGCACTCGGGTGTCAAATTCTTAATCTCACTCATGATATTTTAGTGTTAAGTTGATTGTACAATGATACGTCGCCGGGTAAACATCAGCGCTATCCAGGCGTAAACTCCTATCAGCACGACGAGCAGGGTCTGCACCGAGTGGACGATGAGCACGAAGTAGAGTGCGTCGGTATCGGTTACGCCATAGAGGATGAGCATGGTCTTGACGGCGAAATGCCAGGGGCCGGCGCCGTTGGGCGTGGGCACGATTACTGCCACCGAGCCGACCACGAAGGTCACCAGCGCACACGAGATGCCCAGGTGTGAGGTGGCGTCGAAGCAGAAAAACGTCAGGTAGTAATGCAGGAAATAGCAGCCCCATATCGCCAGCGTGTAGACGATGAAGAGCACGCGGCGGTCCATCATGCGCAGCGACGTGAAGCCTGCCCACATGTCGCTGATGGTATTCTTCACCTTATTATATATAGTATACTGACGCAGCAGTGCCAACGTGGAGATTATCGCCACCACGCCGCAGATGGCGGTGACGATGTAGCCCGTGGTCGAAAACTGGCAGAGCATGGTGTCGAGCCTTGTACCGGTCTGGTTGAAGAAGGTATGGAAGATGGGGAACTGATAGAGGAAGGTGGCGAGTATCAGCAGACCGATAAAGAGCGTGTCGATGACGCGCTCGGTCAGCACCGTGCCCAAGGCTTTGGCAAACGACACGCCGTCGTAGCGCTTCAGCACGCCGCAGCGGGTAAACTCGCCGATGCGGGGTATGAGCAGGCTCAGTGCGTAGGACAGGAAGACCGAGTTGACGCTCGTGGAGTTGCGCGGATGCTCGCCCAAGGGGGCGAGAGCCAGCTTCCATCGCCAGCCACGGAATGCCTGTGCCAGTATGCCGAAGGGTAGCGACAGCAGCATCCATGTCCAGTCCATCTGATGCAGCATCACGTCGCCCAACCGGGCAAAGTCGAAGCCGCGGTACATCCAGTAAAGTATGGCCCCGCCCAAGATGAGCGAGAACAGTATCTTCAATATGTCACTACTTGTCTTCTTCAAAACCTCGTTATTTTTATTGCAAAGGTAGTGCAAGCTGAGAGAAATACAAAATAAAATTCCCTATTTTTTGTGTCCGACTTGCTGTATGATAAGTTATTCTGCAGGCCGACGGCGGTCATCTCCGCCCCGAGCGAGGTGGCAGCCGTGCTGACAAAGTCTAAAACCGGAGTAGGAGAGATGCTGTCTGTCTCCCTCGCTTGGCTCATTGTCGCCGCGTCATGAAGTGAAAGCAAATTGTATGAAGTATACGGCGCGAGCCAAGCGAGTAGTCTGTGCAATTCTCAAGTGTTTCAAGTTTTTTATGGTCGTTTATACTGGTTTGTTCTGTATGTCTGATGTCTTGGAGTGCTGCAAAATTAATCAAACGGTGGTTAAAAAGAAAACCATGATACCCTTAAAAATGGTCAAAATGATAGTTGAGGTCAAAAAAAGTGCCTTAAAAACAGTCAATGTCCGTAAAAATGTTTAATTTTGGGGACGCAAAAAACAATCGCAGTCACAATGAAACCCTTCTCAACCGACGACCGAGAGTCTGCCACTATCCGTAGCGGCATCAGCGGGCTTATGCATCGACGCGAGCCTTCCTATATCGGTCACCACCGCCTGGTTATCCTCTCAGTCTATTACATTGCCCTCGTCCTGCTGCTCTCGTCCAACATCCTGGGCATCTCGGGCGCCTTCCATCATTTCTTCAGCGTGAGCAATATGCTGCTGCTCGTCACGGCGAGTGTGGTGATGGCAGCCTATCTATGGCGCAGGATAGAGATAGTCACCACCCTGTCGCTGATGACCGTTGCCACCCAGCTCTCGCTGTCGGCCGATACGCTCTACAGCGCCTTCGAGCCGGCGATGGACCACAAGTATATGGTCATCATCATCAACATGCTGCTGCTCTCGGGCAATACCATCGTGGGGCTCTCCACCTATCTCACCCGCATCACCCAGGTCAATACCGCCATCATGTTTGTGACCTACACCGTGTGCATCATTACGACCAATAACTCCACGCTCATCGACTATTACTTCATGCTCTTTGTGGTGCTGGTGTTCTTCAGTTTTCTGGGCTTCCATATCGCCAAAAACGCCCGTCGCCTCCAGGTCGAGAACACCGAACTGCGGCGCGACGAAGCCGAACTGATGCAGATACTGCGCCTGAACAAGAAGCAGATTAGGGCCTATGTGCGACTGGCGTCAGACCGCTATGGCGCCGAGCATACCCGCAATCTGCTCGACATCCTGGGCGAGACTTCGCAGAAGAACCTCCTTGCCAACGTGGCTGAGTTCATGCGCATAAGCGATACCGAGAAGTCGCGCATCGACGAAATCTTCCCCGAGCTTACCACCTCCGAGAAATCCATCTGCCAGCTCATCCTCCGTGGCAAGAAGTTGGGCGACATCTGCAGTCTCCTCGGCAAGACCGAGAGCAATGTCAACACCCAGCGAGCCCACATCCGCCGCAAGCTCGGGCTCGCCACGACCGACAACCTGCGTGAGGCGCTCGAGGAGCGTATGACCCAAGCGAGCGACCGTTAACACCCCGCGCCAGCCATCAGTCCCAGACGCCAGCCGTTAGAAGTGGGTGACCACCTCGATGACTATCTTGTCGCGCTCGGAAGGCTTGGCGATGGCGCCTGTGGCGTAGAAATACTTCTCGTAGTTGATGCGGATGTCGCTGACGAAGGGCTTGTCGAGGCTCAGCGTCACGCCACCCGTGACACGGCTGCGGCGGTAGTCGTTGACGATCAGGCTGCCGCCCTCGTCCTTTTTGCCGTCAAGATACCGGTGTCCGTCGCTGTGGTCGGTCATGTAGTCGTAGCGCAGCAGCGGCGAAATCTTGGTAAAACATCCTTTCTTCATCGCGATGTCGTAGTTGACGAAAGCATCTACGGCGTGTACCGGCTTGAAGGCCCCGTCGTCATAGTGCTTGTAGAGATATTCGGCCTCCACCACCCATCCGCGGCGGTGGAAGTTGAGTCCGGCGTCATACATCATGATGCCCGTCGCCTCAGGCTTGATTTTCTGTGCGCTTAGCACCACGTTGAGCCCCACGGGGAGCATCGCCTGCATCTTGGCAGAGAAGTTGATGCCCTTGGTCCAGTAGTCTTTCTGGTCGGTAAGTCCCGAGCCGTTGTACAGACCTGCCTCGATGACGACTGGGAAGCCCATCCTGAAGTTGTAGCCAGCCTTGGCACCCACATCGCGGATGTTGCCCACCTGCTTGGCGATAAACGACCTGTTGGCGAAGTACTGCTGGTGGGGCGAGCGGTGGGCGTCTATCGTGAACGGCACGCGCATCTGACCTATCGTCAGTGCCCACCGGTCTGAGGGAGTGATGGTGGTATAGGCGTCGAGCATCTTGATTTTTCCCTCGTCGCAGAGGTCTATCTCCGCCTTGTACGACACCACCGGCGAGAGCGTGCCCGACACATTTACGCGTGCCGTGCGCACCTGGAAACGGCCCTCCCCCTCGCTGGTCTGATATTCATACTTGGAGCGCAGGGTACCGCCAATCTTCATACTTCTTTTCTGGTTGTCTTGAGCCACGGCTTCTGCGGTGGCAGCCATGCCACATACCGCCGTGCATAGCGTAAAGATGAGAAATTGCTTTGTCATAAGCGTTTTAGAATTTTGCGCAAAGTTACGACATGGTTGTTTCAGCCGTGTTACAACCATGTTGAAATGCAGTTTCAGCACCATGGCTGCCGTCAGCTTCGTCCCGACGGGGCGGGAGACCCACGATGGACCTGTGGCTGACACTGTTACGCCTCTCCTGACCGGCGTTGGCGGCTCGTATCGTAAGTTACGTGCCCTCGTGCCGTAAGATACGTGGGCACGTAACAATAGGCACGAGCCTTCGTGACAGATGTTACGTGCCGGCAGAGGGCATCGGCAGGTCGCCGTCTGTGGCCTCTGCGGTGACGGGAAGATGCTCTGCGCCTTGCCTGGCGAGACATTGCCTTTGCCGGGGGCACCCCGGTGCTTCGCTCGTGCCCATAGAGCGGGGTAGAGGTGGTCTGCGCCGCTCCAAAGTCCCCGGCGCTCAGTCTGATGTGCCACCCCTTATATATATAATAAGGTGTAAAAAGGCGGAAGAAAATGAATATTACACGCAAAAAAGTTGCGTAAGTGGCGGAAAAATATTACTTTTGCGCCCAAATAGCATTTAGCGAACACAATACAATAAAGATAACAGACAATGAATATTTCTTATAAGTGGCTGAAGGAGTATGTTGACTTCAGTCTTACTCCGCAGGAAACCGCAGCAGCCCTCACCTCTACCGGCCTCGAAGTGGACGCCCTCGAAGAGGTACAGTCTATCCGTGGTGGTCTGAAGGGTCTCTATGTGGGTAAAGTGCTTACCTGCGAGGCCCATCCCAACTCGGACCACCTGCATGTGACCACCGTAGACCTGGGCAAGGAAGCTCCCCAGCAAATCGTCTGCGGCGCCCCCAATGTGGCTGCCGGTCAAAAGGTAATCGTTGCCGACCTGGGCTGTGTGCTCTATGATGGCGACAAGGAATTTACCATCAAGCGCAGCAAGCTGCGTGGTGTAGAGTCGCTCGGTATGATTTGTGCCGAAGACGAGATAGGAGTAGGCAACAGCCACGACGGTATCATCGTGCTGCCCGAGGACGCCCCTGTGGGTCAGCCTGCTGCCGAATATTACCACCTGGAGAGCGACTGGCTCATCGAGGTGGATATCACCGCCAACCGTTCTGACGCCCTGTCACACTATGGTGTGGCGCGCGACCTCTATGCCTGGTTGCGCCGCAACGGCTACGAGACATCGCTCCACCGCCCCAGCTGCGATGACTTCAAGGTAGACAACGAGTCGCTGCCCATCGAGGTAGAGATTGATAATACCGAAGCCTGCAAGCGCTATGCCTGTGTGAGCATCACCGGCTGCGAGGTCAAGGAAAGCCCCCAGTGGCTCAAGGACAAGCTCAGCACCATCGGTCTGCGTCCTATCAACAACATTGTCGATATCACCAACTACGTGATGATGGCCTACGGTCAGCCGCTCCACTGCTTTGACGCCGATATGGTCAAGGGTCACCGCATCGTAGTGCGCACCCAGCCCGAGGGTACCCCATTCGTCACCCTCGATGGCGAAGAGCACCTGCTGGGCGAGCACGACCTCAGCATCTGCAATGCCGAAGAGCCCATGTGTATCGCCGGCGTCTTTGGTGGCAAGGGCTCTGGTACCTATGACACCACCACCAATGTGGTGCTCGAGAGCGCCTACTTCCACCCCACCTGGATTCGCAAGAGCGCCCGTCGCCACGGTCTCTCTACCGATGCCTCTTACCGCTTCGAGCGCGGCATCGACCCCAACGGCACCATCTATGCCCTCAAGCAGGCCGCCATCCTCTGCTGCCAGTTGGCTGGCGGTAAGGTGTCCATGCAAATCAACGATGTCTATCCCGCCCCCATCGCCGACGCCCAGGTGCGTCTCGACTATGAATACTGCGACCGTCTGATAGGCAAGGCCATCGGTCACGACATGATACGCCAGATAGCCGAAAGCCTGGAGATGAAGGTGGTGGCTGAAGACGCCGAAGGCCTCGTGCTTGACGTGCCCGCCTACCGTACCGACGTGCAGCGCCCCTGTGACGTGGTCGAGGACATCCTGCGTATTTACGGCTACAACAATGTCGAGATTCCCACCCAGCTCAAGTCTTCGCTCACCGTGCAGACCGAGCAGGATGCCGAGTATCGTCTGCAGAACCTTGTCGGTGAGCAGCTCGTGGGTTGTGGCTTCTATGAGATTATGAACAACTCGCTCACCAAGGTGAGCTACTACGAGCAGGCCGGCCTCAACGCCTATCCCTGGGAACAGACCGTCAAGGTGGTCAACCCGCTGAGCGCCGACCTCGGCGTGATGCGCCAGACGCTGCTCTTCGGTGGTCTGGAGAGCATCGTGCGCAATGCCAACCGCAAGAACGCCAACCTGCGCTTCTTCGAGGTGGGCAACTGCTACCACTACCATCAGGACCGCTGGAGCTATGAAGACCCCAGCAAGGCATACGTCGAAGAGGCTCACCTCGGACTGTGGGTTACCGGCAAGCGCGTGTGTGGCTCGTGGGCCCATGCCGACGAGGACAGCTCGTTCTGTGAACTCAATGCCTATGTGCAGAATATATTTGCCCGTGTGGGCCTCACCAAGAACATGATGGTGGTCGAAACGAGCGACAACAATATCTTCGCCTCCGGTCTGAAGGTGATGACACGCGGCGGCAAGACCGTAGCCGAGCTGGGAATACTCTCCCACAAGCTGCAGCGGGCTGCCGACATCGCCAACCCCGTATACTATGCCGACATCCACTGGAATACGCTGATGAAGGCTGTGCGCAAGAACAAGCTCGAGTATCAGGAAATCTCCAAGTATCCTGCCGTAAGCCGCGACCTGGCACTGCTCATCGACAACAGTGTGAAGTTTGCCCAGATAGAGGAAATCGCCTTCCAGACAGAGAAGAAGCTGCTCAAGCGCGTGGAACTCTTCGACGTGTATCAGGGTAAGAACCTGCCCGAAGGCAAGAAGAGCTATGCCGTAAACTTCATCATCCAGGATGCCACCCGCACCCTCAATGACAAGGCCATAGACGCCATCATGACCAAACTGATTAATAACATTAAAAATAAACTTGGAGCCGAGCTCCGATAAAACACTAAACCCAATGGGAAGAGCATTTGAATATCGTAAAGCTACGAAATTGAAGAGATGGGGTCATATGGCCCGTACGTTTACCAAACTGGGCAAGCAGATTGCCATTGCCGTAAAGGCCGGTGGCCCAGAGCCCGAGAACAACCCTACACTGCGTGCTATCATCGCTACCTGTAGACGTGAGAACATGCCCAAGGAAAACATCGAGCGCGCCATCAAGAACGCTATGGGTAAAGACCAGAGCGACTACAAGGAGGTGCCCTATGAGGGATATGGCCCCCACGGTATCGCAGTCTTCGTAGACTCACTCACCGACAACACCACCCGCACCGTGGCCGATGTACGTTCGGTGTTCAACAAGTTCAACGGCAACCTGGGTACCCAGGGCTCGCTCAGCTTCCTCTTCGACCACAAGGCAGTCTTTACTTTCAAGATGAAAGACGGCATGAGTATGGACGACCTGATACTCGAACTGATTGACTTCGGAGTGGATGACGAGTTCGACGAGGACGACGAAGAGGGTGAGGTTACCATCTATGGCGACCCCAAGAGCTTTGGCGACATCCAGCACTATCTCGAGCAGAATGGCTACGAGATTACCAGCGCCGAGTTTACCCGTATCCCCAACGACCTCAAGGACGTCACTCCCGAACAGCGTGAGACCATCGGCAAGATGGTAGAGAAACTCGAGGAGTTTGACGATGTGCAGAACGTGTACACCAATATGAAACCCGCTGAGGACTAATAGACGATGAAGCATTATAGCTATATCACCCAGGGCACCTGTAGCCGCCAGATAGACATCGATGTCGATGACAATGGCTGTGTGCAGAATGTCAGTTTTATGGGTGGTTGCCACGGCAACCTGCAAGGCATCTGCGCCCTCATCCGCGGTATGAAAGCCGAGGATGTCAAGGCCCGTCTGCAGGGCATCCGCTGCGGCGCCAAGCCCACCAGTTGTCCTGACCAGTTGGCTACGGCTCTGGAAGAGATGGGATTCTGACACGGAGACCCTGATAACGGAAACGGAAAAAGCGAACGCTGATGATTAGGCGTTCGCTTTTTTGTTATTAATGCAGCTCTCATTTTTCCGGTTTGGGCTCCCGGTAGTCGTCGGGACCAAAGCTGTCGTGGTAGAGGGTGAGGTCGGGGTTCTGGTCAGACTTACATTCGTAGACGAAGATAAAGCCAGCCTGCTTGTAAGCCATGATGTCGGTCGATTGGCGCAGGCCCTCCAGCAGATGGTTATGGATATACTGGCGGTTGCGGTCTATCACCTCTACATTGTCCATCTCGTCGGTGATGGTACAATAATATATGTACTCGCGCGTGGCCCGACGGAACACGATGCTGTCTGTGCGTATATAGTCCTTGGTCGGGGTGGGGCAGAAGCGGCGGGTAAACTCGCGAGCCTCGCGCTCGGCCCTGTCTTCTATCGACTCGTGGCATGCCGCGAGCGTCATAGCAAGCATTATGACAATCAATACTCTCTTCATGACACTATATATTATATATAAATAGGTGTGCAAAGTTACGAATATTATCATTATAATCGTCAAGAAAGTGAAAAACTTATTCGTGAGGCTGATATTTTTTTTGTGGCAAACCGACAATATATCACCGATTTTCAGTAACTTTGCACTCTAATCAGGAATTATCACAATGAAGCATATACGCAACTTCTGCATCATCGCCCACATCGACCATGGCAAATCTACCCTCGCCGACAGACTGCTGGAGCGTACGCAGACCATACAGATTACCGAAGGACAGATGCTCGACAATATGGACCTCGAGCGCGAGCGCGGTATCACCATCAAGAGCCACGCCATACAGATGGAATATCTGTCGGGTGGCGAAAAATATATCCTCAACCTTATTGATACTCCCGGACACGTCGACTTCTCTTACGAGGTGTCGCGCAGTATTGCCGCCTGTGAAGGCGCTCTGCTGGTGGTCGATGCCACTCAGGGCGTGCAGGCGCAGACCATCTCCAACCTCTATATGGCTATCGAGCACGACCTCGAAATCATACCCGTCATCAACAAGATAGATATGCCCAGTGCCATGCCCGACGAGGTGGAAGACGAGATAGTGGAGCTCTTGGGATGTAAGCGCGAGGACATCCTGCGTGCGTCGGGCAAGACCGGAGAGGGTGTCGACGAGATTCTCGAGGCCGTGGTCCAGCGCATCCCCAGTCCTACGGGCGATACCCATGCTCCCCTCCAGGCTCTGATATTCGACTCGCTGTTCAACTCCTTCCGCGGCATCATCACCCTCTGTAAGGTGGAGAACGGCTCTATACGCAAGGGCGACAAGGTGAAGTTCTTCAATACCGGCATGGAATATACCGCCGACGAGGTGGGTGTGCTCAAGATGGACATGATTCCCACGCAGCAGCTCTCTACCGGCGAGGTGGGCTATATCATCAGCGGCATCAAGAACGCCAAGGAAGTCAAGGTGGGCGATACCATTACCCACGTCGATGAGCCCTGCGATAAGGCTATCGCCGGTTTCCAGGAAGTCAAGCCTATGGTGTTTGCCGGTGTCTATCCCATCGATCCGTCTGACTATGAGAACCTGCGCACCTCGCTGGAAAAGCTCCAGCTCAACGATGCCTCGCTCACTTTCATGCCCGAGTCGTCGGTAGCCCTCGGCTTCGGTTTCCGCTGCGGATTTTTGGGCCTGCTCCACATGGAGATAGTGCAGGAACGCCTCGACCGCGAGTTCAATATGGACGTCATCACCACCGTGCCCAACGTGTCGTATATGGTCTATGACAAGCATGGCAATGCCAAGGAAGTGCACAACCCCTCTGGTCTGCCCGAGCAGACGCTGATAGAGCATATAGAGGAACCCTACATACGCGCCACCATCATCACCGACGCCAACTATATCGGTCCCATCATGAAACTCTGCCTCGACAAGCGTGGCGAACTGCTCAAGCAGGAGTATGTGAGCGGCAACCGTGTGGAACTCCATTTCATGATACCTCTGGGCGAGATAGTGATAGACTTCTACGACAAGCTCAAGTCTATCAGCAAGGGTTATGCCTCGTTCGACTACCATATCGACAGCTTCCGCCCGTCCAAGTTGGCCAAACTCGACATTCTGCTCAATGGTGAGTCGGTCGATGCCCTCTCCACGCTTACCCATGAAAGCAATGCCGTGACTCTGGGTCGCAAGATGTGTGAGAAACTTAAGGAACTCATTCCCCGCCAGCAGTTCGACATTGCCATTCAGGCAGCTATCGGTGCCAAGATTGTGGCCCGCGAGACGGTGAAGCAGGTGCGCAAGGACGTTACAGCCAAGTGCTATGGCGGCGACGTGAGCCGTAAGCGCAAGCTGCTCGAAAAGCAGAAGAAAGGAAAGAAGCGCATGAAGCAGATAGGTAACGTGGAAGTGCCCCAGAAGGCTTTCCTCGCCGTCCTGAAGCTCGATTGATACGATACGGGCAAAGAACGCAATATTCACCCACATCATGTCGCGTGGCCATACTGTCAGCCATCCCATGGTGTGGGTTTTCGTTTCCGTATTGACATTACAAAACTATTGCAAGAGTATAAAAATATATTAAAATGCGTTGAGTAATAGTTTTTTTTATTATCTTTGCATTAAAGAGTGTAATATGCACCGAAAGAATGTAGTTCTTGGCAACCCCAGGGTTCGTGAATGAAATTTTCGTTTTAACCTTCTGATGTTAACGGAAAATCTTTCTGTACTACTATACTTATCAACAATTAAGTTAACTCCTTATTATGGAAAAGTTTAATTCAACACGTGACGTAGCCCGTGAGTTGGCACGTAAATACAGTACAATGACCCATGGAGAACTGGATATTCTGGAGAGTATTCTGGTACCTCGCAAATACCTGAAGGGACAGATGATACTGTCCGAGGGCGATATATGCAGAGAATTCCTGTATATATCCAAGGGTATGACGCGCCAGTTCTATTTCAAGAACGGCAAGGAGCTCACCGAGCATATCGCCGTCGAGGGCGGAATCGTCATGTGTATAGAGAGCCTGTTCAAAGAGGAACCCACACAACTGCAGATAGAGGCGCTGGAGCCCACATGGGTCTACGCCCTGCCCAAGGCACGCCTCGAGGAGGTGGCTCTGCACAATGTGAATATCCAGATACTCTATCGCAAGATACTGGAAGAGAGTCTTATCACCTCCCAGATTCATGCCGACTTGGTGCGCTTCGAGACATCGCAGGACCGCTATCAGAAGCTGTGCAAGATTATGCCCCAGGTGATACTCCGCGCGCCGCTCACCTATATCGCCAGCTATCTGCAGATGACTCCCGAGACGCTGAGCCGTGTGCGCACCGCAGCGCTGAAGAAGTAGAAACCGCTATCCCTTATAATACCAACAGCCCAACACGCTATCATCATGCGTGCCGGGCTGTTGGCTTTGTTGGGGATGTCAATAGACCCGCTCGCCAAAGATGGCGGTACCTACGCGTACCATGTTGGAGCCGTGGTGGATGGCGATGGGGTAGTCGTCGCTCATGCCCCACGAGCGGTAGCGGAACGAGGGCTGGTCGGCAAAGTACTTGCCCCGGACCTCGTCGAAGAAGCTGTGGGCGGTGTCCATCTCGCGGGCTATCTGGTCGTGGTCATCGGTGTGGGATGCCATCATCATGAGTCCGCATATCTCCACATGCTCCATCTGCTGCCATTCGCCGTCGGCGAGCAGACTCCGGCAGTCGTCGGGGGTAAGTCCGTACTTGGTGGCTTCCTCTGCGATGTGCAGTTCCAGCAATACGCGGATGCGGCGACCGCATCGGGCTCCCTGTTTCTCTATCTCGCGGAGCAGCCTGATAGAATCTACCGACTCTATCATGCTGATATAGGGAGCTATATACTTCACCTTGTTGGTCTGTAGGTGTCCGATAAAGTGCCAATGGATGTCTTTGGGCAGCGAGGCGGCCTTACGGGCAAGTTCCTGCTCATGGCTTTCGCCAAATATGCGCTGCCCCACATTGTAGGCAGCGGTGATATACTCGTCGGGGTGGAACTTGCTGACAGCCGTCAGCTCCACTCCGTCGGGCAACTGGGCCTTGATGGCCAGCAGGTTTTTTGCCACGTCCACCATTATTTCTCCTCCTCGTATTCGGGCTTGTCGTCGCGTTCCTGTTTCTTGGGAGCGTTGTGTTCGTAGACATCCATGATGCGTGTCTCGCTGATGTTGGCGATAACATAGTCTATCATGGTTCCGCCCATCACTGTGTCGATGTTCTTGATGGCGCCGTTCATGTTGGCAGCCTGTACCAGATAGTTTACGTTGCTACGCTTCTCCTTGCCGCTCTTTTCGTCGAGGGTGATAAACTGCAGCTTGGCCTTGTACCAGCGGTCGTCATTGCCGTTCTCGCTGAAGAATATCTCGCCATAGGCAGCAGGGTTGATGTTCTTGATTTCGAGTTCGCCGCTTACGTATGCCGACATCTCGCTCGCGATGGACTTCTCGGCGTCGCCGAAGCTGACTGCGTCGACCACATAGAGTTCACTTATTTTTTTCTGCATTCCGTCCTCCATAGTCTTCTCATAGCGGACGGTGGTTTCATACCAGTTGGCTGTTCTACTTCTCATATTCTTTATTTCTGTTGTTGTCATGCAAAGGTAGTTACTTTTTTTCTATACGCAGCCAGTTGCGGGTAAAAAAATGTGAACACCCCCTGGTCGGTTGACGCTTGTCTTCGGCTGTTGGAGAGCTTCGATTCCTGCGACGGCTGTCAGCCCTGTCACGCCTTATATCTTTATCTTATATGCGTCTCTTTATCAGCTTATGCGCTGTGTGTGGTTTCATTTCGGTGATGATGACGTTGATATTGGTTGCAGGTTTTGATTTCTTGGTTGCAGGGTCTGGTATCACCGTTTCAGCCCTCTGGTTGATTGATTCACGCTTTGGAATGATGTTGCCAGCGCTTGCGGCGGTCGTCATCCTATGTGCCTCTGATGCCAACCCCTGTGCGATGAATTTGAGACAGGTCTGCCTGTCGTCCAGACTGGTCTGCAACTCGTTTTGAAGGTTTGGCGCACAAGCCTTTGCGGTGAGTGGAAGTTTATTAGTAAAAATAGCTACCTGATGCATGCATAATAGCAATTAGTATTATGCCCTCTTTTTCCATTCGCAGACTTGAAATGCCCAAATCGCCATTCCGTAAATTGGCACAGTTGGCTGCTGCAGCCAAGGCCCGTGGCACCAAAGTTTATCACCTCAATATCGGTCAGCCCGACCTGCCCACCCCTCAGTGTGGATTTAGATGTGCCATCGCAAAAAAAAGTTGAAAAAATAATGCATTGGTAAAAATATATTTGTAACTTTATGGCCACCAAGAATAATACCACTGTATGAAGGCATTAATATCTCTGAAAAGCGTATTTGTGTTAGCCATCGTCCTGTTGGCTACCAGTTGCCATGAAAGTGAAGGGATGCGGAGTCATGCAGACTTGCAGACTATGCCCTCAGACCAGATACTTACTCGGGTGATGGCTTATGTGCAAGCTCACGAGCAGCAGATGGATTTTCTCACTGAGCGCAATTTTTCGAGCAAGGACATGATGTTTCGGCATGCTAGGTATCATATCAATATATAACTATAAAATATTGTCCATGATTATGAAAAAAATTATTCTGTTATCTGTTGTTTCCTTTGCCGCAATTATAGCGAGGGCGCAGAGCTTTCATTATTACCCCTTAAAGGAGGTGGGAGACACGATAGAGTATCTGAAACTCAATTTTGACAAGCAGGCAGATTATTTCGTGGGGCGCACCTTTGACGAGTTCTGGCAGATAATAAGGCGCGATATCACACCAAAACTTCTTAATATTAAAGATACATCTCCTTTCGTAGATCCCCATGGTGTGCGCTATGTGTGTGGTGCGTATGTGGCGTGTATGGATCTTAGTGGTGTGTCGCCAGATACGGTTAGGACACCAGCTGCTCATATCAGAATGTATTTTAAGCCGCCATTTAAGGTCAATGCAGATAGGCTGTTTTATAAACTCCCAGAAAATATGACTGTTGATGGTCGGGCCAAATATTTGGCTAATTTTGTTATAGACGATATATGGGTGTTTGTCGTTGATCGCAGGCGCAGTCGATAAGACAGTTGTCTGGTACAGGCTGTCAATGTGCTGGTAAAGTTTAAGCCTCCTTATACAGTCTGTCTATACAAACTTTTTCTCGCCGCTGCCATACAATGTCACCGTTGACACTCGCGCAAAGTTGCTATGCAATTATGTAATAGAAGAATTCTGGGTATCTACAATAGACCGAAGGAGAGGATGGTAGTTATATACGCATCTTAGAGTCCGATAAACCATATATGATAAAAAACACTATGCGACGTATAATTCTTTGGATGTACCTGTTGCTTGCCGCCACGTCTCTGCTGGTTAGCAGTTGCTATGAGCGTGAAGGGGCGATTGGACAATCGGACTTGCAGACTATGCCCTCAGCCCAGATACTTGCTCGGGTGATGGCTTATGTGCAAGCTCACGAGCAGCAGATGGATTTTCTCACCGAGCGCAATTTTTCGAGCAAGGATATGAAAGTTCGGCAGGCTATGTATCGGCAGACGAAAGACACGACATGGTTGCTTATACCCATCGTGCGCACTTTGCGCGACTCTATGGCCACAGCCGATAGCCTCTATTTCGCTCCCCGTCGGCTCTTTGCCCTCTCCTTGATAACCCGAGACAGTGCTCGGCCACGGCTGTGGTTTGTGGAGCAAGAACCCACCAGAGAATTTCATAAAGCCAATCGCACCGCCTTCCTTTATCGCCACTTCACGGGGCGGCAGGACACTTACACCGAAGCAGGGCAACTGGTGCATGCCATCAAGATATACAACGGATGGTATGACACACAGTTAACCATAAAGCCCGCGGATAGCAACGATAGTACCTATGCTAAGAACTATGATGGGCAGGTGGCTGCCCCTTGGAGAAGAAGATGAGTGTGGCCGTTTGGTGGTGGATAATGGCTGCGTCTGTAAGTTTTTTGTGACAGGATGTAAGGCTATTACAAAAAAATAAGTAACTTTGCATCCGTATTAGCAATTAGAGTTATGCCAGAAATTTCTATTCGCGGACTTGAAATGCCCGAATCGCCAATCCGTAAGTTGGCACCGTTGGCAGCTGCAGCCAAGGCCCGTGGCACCAAAGTTTATCACCTCAATATCGGTCAGCCCGACCTGCCTACCCCTCAGTGTGGACTTGATGCCCTCAAGAATGTTCACCGTCAGGTGCTCGAATATTCTCCATCGCAGGGTTATCTCAGCTATCGACAGAAACTTACAGAGTATTATCACAAGTATGACATCGAGGTTACTGCCGACGATATCATCATTACCTCCGGCGGTTCTGAGGCCGTGCTCTTTGCCTTTATGAGTACCCTCAATCCCGGCGACGAGATTATCATCCCCGAGCCCGCCTATGCCAACTATATGGCCTTTGCTGTGTCGGCAGGTGCCACCATCCGCACCATCGCCACCACCATAGAGGAAGGATTTGCACTGCCCCGTGTCGAGCGGTTCGAGGAACTCATCAACGAGCGCACCCGCGCCATACTCATCTGCAATCCCAACAACCCCACAGGCTATCTCTATACCCGTAGAGAGATGCACCAGATACGCGACCTGGTCAAGAAGTACGACCTTTACCTCTTCTCCGACGAGGTCTATCGTGAGTACATCTACACCGGTTCGCCCTACATCAGCGCCATGCACCTCGAGGGTATCGAGCAGAACACTATCCTCATCGACTCGGTGTCCAAGCGCTACAGCGAGTGCGGAATACGCATCGGAGCCCTGGTCACCAAGAACGCCGAGGTGCGTCGCGCGGTGATGAAGTTCTGTCAGGCCCGCCTCTCTCCACCCCTTATCGGACAGATTGTGGCCGAGGCGTCGCTCGATGCTCCCGAGGAGTATTACCGCGATGTCTACGACGAGTATGTGGAGCGCCGCAAGTGTCTCATCGACGGCCTCAACCGCATCCCCGGCGTCTATTCGCCCATCCCTATGGGTGCCTTCTACACTGTGGCCAAGCTCCCTGTCGACGACAGCGAGAAGTTCTGCCGCTGGTGCCTCGAAGAGTTCAGCTACGAGGGTGAGACCGTGATGATGGCTCCTGCCCAAGGCTTCTATACCACCCCCGGTGCCGGCCGCAACCAGGTGCGTATCGCCTACGTGCTGAAAAAGGACGACCTGGAGCGTGCCCTCGTGGTGCTGCGCAAGGCCCTTGAACTCTATCCCGGTCGCGACGACAGCGACGAATAACCCCACGCGCCACACTTACGCCCATGAATTTCCCACTCTACATAGCCCGCAAGATATACAGCTATACCGGCGACAGACAGAAGGTCTCCAAGCCTGCCGTGCGTATAGCCATAGCCGGTGTGGCCATTGGTCTGGCGGTCATGATTATCTCCGTGAGTGTAGTCTTCGGCTTCAAGCATACCATCCAGGACAAGGTCATCGGCTTCGGCTCCCACATCCAGGTGGCCGACTTCATGACGCTGCAGAATCAGGAACAGTATCCCATCCAGATGAACGACTCCATGGTGCGCGTCATCCGCGACATCCCCGGAGTGGCCCACGTGCAGCGCTATGCCATGAAGCAGGGCATACTCAAGACCGACAAGGACTTCCTGGGCGTTATGTTCAAGGGCGTAGGTCCCGACTACGATACCACCTTCCTCCACAAGAACCTCGTGGAAGGCACCATTCCCCGCTTCTCCGACCAGAAGAGCAGCAACCACATCCTCGTCTCGCGCAAGATGGCCGATATGCTTCAGGTCAAGTGTGGCGACAGGATTTTTGCCTATTTCATCGACCAGCAAGGGGTGCGCGCCCGCCGGTTTACCATCCAGGGTATCTACCAGACCAATCTCACCCAATACGACCGCACCACCTGCTTCATAGACCTTTATACCGCCGTGAAGCTCAACGGCTGGGAGCCCGATCAGGCATCGGGTGCCGAGGTCACCGTCGCCGATTTCAGTCGCATCGATGATACCGAGTCGCTCTTCATCGACCGCATCAACCGCTCCATGGACAGCTATGGAGCCACCTATTCCTCCAAGACCATCCAGGAGATTAATCCGCAGATTTTCCAGTGGCTCAATCTGCTCGACCTCAATGTCTGGATTATCCTCGCGCTGATGCTGGCGGTGGCAGGAGTCACCATGGTGTCGGGCCTCCTTATTATAATATTGGAGCGCACCACCATGATAGGCGTGCTCAAAGCCCTCGGTGCGCGCAACAAGACCATCCGCCACATGTTCCTTTGGTTTGCGGTGTTCATCATCGGTCGCGGACTGCTGTTGGGCGACGCCATCGCCCTGGGGCTGCTTCTGCTGCAGCGCTATACCGGCGTGGTCAAGCTCGACCCCACGACCTATTATGTCGAGACGGCTCCCGTCGAAATCAATGTTCCCATCATCATCGCCCTCAATGTGGTAACCCTCGTGGTGAGCGTCTTCGTGCTCATCGCCCCCAGCTACTTTGTCTCCCACATCCATCCCGCCAAGAGCATGCGTTACGAGTAGCGTGCCCGAAATAGCCACCAATCCACCCGTAATAAGGTAGAGAAAAGCACAAATTATCGTGATTTGTGTAAAATACTGCACAATATGTTTTGCAGTGTGCAAATAAGATAGTATCTTTGCACATAAATTACTCTTATGTGCAATGGATTTGACACCGAGCTTTATTGATTATATTGAAAAGGCTGTCGTGGAGAACTGGGATAGAGACGCCCTCACAGACTATAAAGGAACCACTTTACAGTACCACGATGTAGCCCGCAAAATCGAAAAACTGCACATTCTCTTTGCCAATAGCGGTATAGAGAAGGGCGACAAGATAGCCCTGTGTGGTCGCAACAGTTCCAATTGGGCTGTGGCGTTTTTGGCTACACTTGCCTATGGCGCTGTAGCCGTTCCTATACAGAATGAATTTACTCCCGACCAGATTTACAACATCGTCAATCATAGCGAAGCCAGACTGCTCTTTGTGGGCGACGTGGTGGCTACGCAGATAGACGCTTCGCAGATGCCCGCATTGGAAGGCGTGTTCTATCTGCCCGACTTCTCGCTCACGCTCTCGCGTTCCGAGCAGCTCACCTATGCACGTGAGCATCTCAACGAGATGTTTGGCAGTAAGTTCCCCAAGTTCTTCCGTCGCGAGCATGTGGCCTATCACCACGGCGATGCCGAAGACGTGGCGCTCATCAACTATACCAGCGGTACCACCGGCTTCTCCAAGGGCGTGGTGCTGCCTTATCGTGCGCTGTGGAGCAACTTCGACTTCCTCAATGGGATGATGGGCAAGCATATCCCCCGTGGCAGCAACTGCGTGTGCATCCTGCCCATGGCCCATATGTATGGACTCATGGACGATGTGCTTTTCCAGTTCTGTTTGGGCAGCCATATCTTCTTCCTTACCCGCATGCCCACTCCCACGCTCGTGGCCGAGGCTTTGGCCGAGATACGTCCGCGCCTCATCTGCTCGGTTCCCCTTGTGGTCGAGAAGATTGTGCGCAAGAAGATCTTCCCCTAATTCCAGACCAGCATGGTGCGCCTGCTCATGAATATGCCCCTCCTGCGCGACAAGGTCAAGGAGCGTATCTGCGAGCGTGTACGCGAGGTATTCGGCGGCAATCTCTACCAGATTATGGTTGGTGGCGCCAGTCTTAGCCGTGAGGTCGAAGAGTTCTTTGTCAGCATCGGGTTCCCCATCACTGTGGGCTATGGCACCACCGAGACCGCCCCGATGATTACCATGAGCAACTGGGACGACTTCGTGCCCGGCTCTTGCGGTACCCCTGCCACCCACATGGAGGTGCGCATCGCCAGCGAAGACCCCGAGCATGTGCCCGGAGAAATCATTACCCGCGGCTTGAACGTGATGCTCGGCTATTATAAGAACGAGGAAGCCACCCGCGCTGTCATCGACGCCGACGGATGGTTCCATACCGGCGACCTCGCCACCATGAGTGCCGACGGCCATGTCTTCATCCGCGGCCGCATCAAGAACATGCTGCTCGGAGCTAACGGCCAGAATGTCTATCCCGAAGAGATAGAAGACAAACTCAACTCTATGGCCCTCGTCGGCGAGAGCCTTGTGGTGCAGCGTGGCGACCAGCTCGTGGCTTTGGTCCACCCCGATGTCGAGGAGGTCAAGAGCATGGGCTTCGACGATGCCGACCTGCGCGGCGTCATGGAGCAGAACCGCATCGAGCTCAACAGCAAGCTGCCCCATTTCTGCAAGATTGCAGCCATACGGCTCCATGCTACCGAGTTTGAGAAGACACCCAAGAAGAGTATCAAGAGATATAAATACCAACAATCTATATAACCAATTAATAAGAAGCATTATGATGGAAATTCCAAGCTTCAATGCTCTCATTGAGAAGAGCATCATCGACCATTGGGACAGTGATGCACTGACCGATTACAAGGGCATAACGCTACAGTATCATGACGTGGCGCGCAAGATAGAGAAGCTGCACATCCTGTTTGAGAACAGCGGCGTGCAGAAGGGTGACAAGATAGCCCTTTGCGGCCGCAACAGTTCGGCTTGGGCCTGTGCCTTCCTGGCCACGCTCACCTATGGTGCCGTAGCCGTACCCATCCTGCACGAGTTTACCCCAGACCAGATATACAACATTGTCAATCACAGCGACGCCAAGCTGCTCTTCGTGGGCGATGTCGTCGCCACCCAGATAGATGGCACCAAGATGCCCGCTCTTGAGGGCATTGTCTATCTCCCCGACTATTCGCTGGTGCTCTCGCGTACCGACAAGTTGACCTACGCACGTGAGCATCTCAACGAGATGTTCGGTCACAAGTATCCCAAGTACTTCCGCAAGGAACATGTGTCCTATTACAAGGAGCAGAGTCCTGAAGAACTGGCGCTTATCAACTACACCAGTGGCACTACAGGCTTCTCCAAGGGAGTGATGCTGCCTTACCGTTCGCTTTGGAGCAATGCCGACTTTGCCCGTACGGTAATCGGCAAGCACATTGCAGTGGGCGACAAGGTGATAAGCATCCTGCCCATGGCCCATATGTATGGTATGGCCTTTGAGTTCCTCTTCGAGTTCCTCTCTGGCTGCCATGTCTATTATCTCACCCGTATTCCCAGCCCCGCCATCATCGCCCAGGCCTTTGCCGACGTGCGTCCACGCATCATTATAGCCGTGCCGCTCATCATCGAGAAGATTATCCGCAAGAAGGTGTTCCCCAAGCTGCAGACCAACAAAATGCGACTGCTGCTCAATATGCCCGTCATCAACAAGAAGGTCAACGAGAAGATTTGCGAGCAGGTTACCGCCGCTTTCGGAGGCAACTTCTATGAGATTATCATCGGTGGAGCCGCCTTCAACCAGGAGGTAGAGAACTTCCTCAACCGTATCGACTTCCGCTACACGGTGGGCTATGGCGCTACCGAGTGCGGACCCATCATCTGCTACTCCGACTATGCGTCTTTCGCCAAGGGCAGTTGTGGCCGTGCAGCCCTCCACCAGGAGGTGCGCATCGTGAGCCCCGACCCAGAGAATGTGCCTGGCGAGATACTGACCAAGGGCCCCAATGTGCTTCTGGGCTACTACAAGAACGAGGACGCCACCCGCGCCGCTATCGACGAGGACGGCTGGTTCCACACCGGCGACCTCGGTACGATGGATGCCGAGGGCAACGTGTTCATCAAGGGTCGCTCCAAGAACATGCTGCTCGGTTCCAACGGACAGAACATCTATCCCGAGGAGCTCGAAGACAAGCTCTCTTCGATGCCGCTTGTCGCCGAGAGCGTAGTCATCCAGAAGGGCGACAAGCTGATTGGCCTTCTCCATCCCGACTATGATGAGGCCAAGGTTATGGGTCTCAAGCCATCAGACATCGAGAGCATCATGGAGCAGAACCGCCAAGACTTCAATGCAGTGATGCCCGCCTATGCCCGTCTTTCGGCTGTCCGCATCCAGGAAGAGGAGTTTGAGAAGACTCCCAAGAAGAGTATCAAGCGCTATCTCTACACCGAGTAGCAATATATAGACAGAGACCGAAGGGCCACACCTCCCACTTGCAGACGAGTAGGGGTGTGGCCCTTTTTTGTTGCCTGTCAGCAAATTTGTTGGTAAAAATATTGCGTAATTAGGCGGAAATACCTAAATTTGTCGTAAAGAACAAAAACACTAAGATTATGATAGACGTAAAGCAGACTTTAAGCGACGCCGAAGAGCGTATGGAGATGGCAGCGATGTATCTCGAAGAGCAGTTGGTACGCATCCGTGCCGGCAGAGCCAATGTGGCTCTCCTCGATGGAGTGAGAGTTAACTCTTATGGCTCTATGGTTCCCCTCAACCAGGTAGCTACCGTCACCGTGCCCGACGCCCGTACCATAGCCATCCGTCCCTGGGACAAGAAGGCCATCAAGGATATCGAGAAGGGTATCATGGACAGCGATGTAGGCATCACTCCCGAGAACAATGGCGAGGTGGTTCGCCTCAATCTTCCACAGCCCACAGGCGAGCGCCGTCAAGAGTTGGTAAAGCAGTGCAACAAGATAGGTGAACGCGCCAAGGTAGAGGTGCGCAACGTGCGTGGAGAAATCAAGGACAAACTCAAGAAGGCCATCAAGGACGGTCTGTCTGAAGACCTTGAGAAGGACGCTGAGAACGATTTGCAGAAGGTTCACGACAAGTATATCAAGAAGATAGACGAACTGCTCGATGCCAAGCAGAAAGAGATAATGACCGTATAGTGAAGGGACTCGTCATCAAGAACACCGGCAGCTGGTACACCGTGCGCACCGACAATGGCGAGACGGTCGAAAGCAAGATTAAGGGCAATTTCCGTCTCAAGGGCATACGCAGCACCAATCCTGTGGCTGTGGGCGACAGGGTCGAGATAGCGCTCAATCAGGAGGGAACGGCATTCATCACCGCCATCGAAGACCGACGCAACTACATCGTGCGCAAGTCGCAGAACCTCTCCAAGCAGAGCCACATCATTGCCGCCAATGTCGACCAGGCGTTCCTTATCGTCACCGTGAGCCATCCGCAGACCTCCACCACCTTCATCGACCGCTTTCTTGCCTCAGCTGAGGCTTACAGTGTGCCGGTGGTACTGGTCTTCAACAAGACCGACCTGCTCTCTCCCGAAGAGTTGCACTATCAGGCGATGATGGTGAGCCTCTATGAGACGGTGGGATATGAGTGCCGCCAGATTTCGGCTGCCACAGGCGAAGGAGTGGCTCCGCTCGTCGACCTGCTTCAGGGCAAGGTGACCGTGCTCAGCGGCAACAGCGGTGTAGGCAAATCCACGCTTATCAATACTCTCGTGCCTGGCGCTCAGTTGCGTACCGCCGAGATTTCCGATGCCCACGACGCCGGCATGCACACCACCACCTTCAGCGAGATGTTGCAGCTGGCCGATGGCGGATATATCATCGACACGCCCGGCATACGCGGCTTTGGCACCTTCGATATGGAGCCCGAAGAAATATCCAGCTACTTCAAGGAAATCTTCCGCTTCTCCAAGGATTGCAGGTTCTCCAACTGCACCCACACCCACGAACCCGGTTGTGCTGTGCTTGATGCGGTAGAAAATCACTATATAGCCGCGTCGCGCTACCAGTCCTACCTCTCCATGCTTGAAGACAAGGACGATGGCAAGTATCGCTCGGGCTATTGAGTTCACATTTATCTGATAAGACCGCTGTCTGTCACGACAGCCATTCCATACTGTCCGCAGTGCCGATACCTTTGGCATTGCGGACAGTGTTTTTCTCCCCGTTCTGATGGCGCGCGTCCAGCGCGTCCAGCCCTCTTCATTCAGCCTGATAATATCCACGCTTGGGCGACGCCACTCTTCCCTCGGCCTTCAGCCGTCGCAGCGCGGCATCTATCGTCTTGCGCTCTTCGCCCATGAGCTGGGCCAGGTCGGCAGCCTTGATGGGGCTGTCCAGTTGGCGCATACGGGCATAGACTATATCTGCCGCTTCCATATAGTAAGGGTCGTCGCCGTCGCCGAAGAGTTTGATGGCGATGGCAGCACAGGCTTCGGCGTCGGCCAGTGCGTGGTGATGGCGCGACAGGTTGTAGCCACACCTCTCGGCTATGACATCAAGATTGTGATGCCCTGTGGGCCATACGCGTCGCGACTTGACGAGCGTGCAGCAGAATGGGTAGTCGGGATAGTCCATCCCATAGCAGCGGAAGACCGCCTTCAGACAGTTCTCGTCAAACGCCTTGTTGTGCGCCACCAGCGTGAGCCCCTCCAAGCGTGGCGCTATCTCTGCCCAGACTTCAGGGAAAACGGGAGCCTTGCGCGTGTCGCTCTCCGTGAGCCCGTGCACCTGGCTGCACCAGAAGTCGTAGTACTCAGGCACAGGCTTGATGAGCGAGTAGAAGGTGTCTGCCACCACGCCGTCGCGCACGATGACCACACCCACCGAGCATACGCTTGTGGGCTCCGAGTTGGCTGTCTCAAAATCTATTGCTGCAAAGTCTTTCATTGCTTACATGGTTTTTGTCATGCAAATATAGCACATCATTCTATCATTTGCCTCCGTCGGGATTGTTTTTTTCGCGAATAAGATAAAAAACAGGCAGATTGCAAGCCGTTTTCGTCAATTATTATTATATTTGCAAGGCAATAAACAGTTTACCTATATGGATATGACATTCACGCTGCACCCTGGCGACAATCTTCAGGGTGGCAAATACCGCATAGAGAAAGTGCTGGGTCAGGGTGGCTTCGGCATTACTTACCTCGCCATTCAGGGCGGGCTGGAACGTACGGTGGCTATCAAGGAGTTCTTCATGCGCGAAGCCTGTTGTCGCGCCAGTGACAGTCGTGGCGTGACCCTTGGCACCGAGGGCAACCGCGAGACGGTAGACCGCTATCGCCAGAAGTTTCTCAAGGAAGCCCGCAGCATAGCCCGGCTCAACCACCCACACATCGTGCGCATCATCGATGTGTTTGAGGAAAACGGCACAGCCTACTATGTGATGGAGTATGTCGCCGGTGGTTCGCTGTCCGATAGGGTTGGGCGCCAGGGAGCCCTCTCTGAGTCCGAGGCCACGCGCTATATCCGTCAGGTGGCCGACGCCCTGACCTATATTCATACCCAGCGCATGACCCATCTCGACGTCAAGCCAGCCAACATCATGCTCACCGATAAAGACGAGGTCGTGCTCATCGACTTCGGTCTCGCCAAGCAGTACGACTCTGCCACGGGCCACCAGACCAGCAGCACCCCAGTGGGTATCAGTGAGGGCTACGCTCCGCTGGAGCAGTATATGCAGGGCGGAGTGGGCGAGTTCTCGCCCGAGACCGATATCTATGCCCTCGGAGCAACATACTACAAACTGCTCACCGGACAGACGCCGCCCAGCGCTTCGTCTGTCAATGAGGACGGTCTTCCCCTCGAGCCGCTGAAGTCTCGCGGAGTCACCCCTCAGGTCATCACCGCCATCACCCATGCCATGGAGGGTCGCCGGCGCGACCGCCCCAAGGCCGTTGCCGAGTTCCTGGCCGAGTTTGATGGCGTGGCCGGGCAGGCAGCCAACCCCAAGCCCCGTACCGATACCTCGCATGAGGCGTCGGGTTCGGGCGATGGCGATACCACTCTAAAGAAGAAAATTCCCACTCCCCAGCCCAAGCCTCAGCCCAAGTCTCCCGCGCGCCCCGTGGTCAGCCGGAAGACGATGATGGTGGCAGCCGCTGTCTTGGCGGCAGTCCTCGTTGTGGGTGGCATCGTTGTGGCCATTTCCCAAGCATGGCCATCCGGAGAGACTGCGACCGAGCCTCAGGACAAGCCTGCCTTTGTAGCCAAGAAGATTACCAAAGACTCAGAGATGTTCTCTGTCGGCGGCGAGAACTTCATTATGCGCTATATAGAGGGAGGCTCCTTCGACATGGGCGCCACGGCAGAGATGGATACGGTCGGCTTTGGTCTGCAAGACGAGAAGCCCGTGCATAAGGTTTATGTTGAAAGTTTTGCCATAGGCGTCTTTGAAGTGACGCAGGAACTCTGGCAGGCTGTGATGGGCACCAATCCGTCTTATGACAAGTCCAAGTTTTGTCCTGTTGAGAGTGTCAGCTGGAATGATTGTCAGGAGTTCATCCAGAAGCTCAATGCGATTACCGGCAAGCAGTTCCGACTGCCCACCGAGGCCGAGTGGGAGTATGCCGCACGTGGCGGCAAGTATGCCAAAGGTTGCCGTTACAGCGGCAGCAACAATCTCGGCGAGGTGGGCAAGTACTATGGCAACTCGCATGACACTCTGCCAGTCGAGGGAAGCCGAAAGCCCAACGAGTTGAGGCTGTATGACATGACTGGCAGCGTCCATGAACTGTGCAGCGACTATATGGGCGACTACTCTGCCGAGGAGCAGGTGTGTCCTGTTGGACCGGCTGCAGGCAGCGAGCGTGTGATGCGTGGCGGCAGCTTTGGCGACGATCCTATCAACTGTCGTATCTCAGCCCGCTTTGGTATAGCGCCCGACAAGAGGGCTTCCAACGTAGGCCTCCGTTTGGCCCTTTCGCTCTGACATCGCTTCTACCGGCAGACAATAGAAAGCCGCAATAGCTCCTGCTTGTGCAGGGATGGCTATTGCGGCTTTTGCTGTTTGTGAGGTCGTGTTATCCGATGCGGATGGTGTATTCGCTCATGAAGCTGGCACCGGGCTGCAGGTGGTTGATGAGGTATTTCTCGCTCAGGTCGCCCGTAAACTCAGCCCAGTCGTGTATGCCGTACCAGGGCTCTATGCACACGAAGGGCGCGTTCTTGGCGGTGGGGCTCCAGATGCCTACTGCCGGCGAGCGGAAGCCTACGGTCACCACCGGACGGCGCTCGCGGTCGAGCAGAGCCACCTCGTGCAACTGCGACTCGTCGAAGATGAGAGCGTCGTCGTCGAAGTCGGCGCAGGTGAAGTGCCACACGTTGCCATCCATCTCCAGCGGATGATGGCCGGGGGTGATGCAGCCGTGGGTGTTGCCATAGAGACGTTCGGCATCGGGGTTGTCGAAGCGCAGATAGCCGTCCAGCGGGTCACCGTCTTTCATTCCGGGCACGTTGAATGCGGGATGGCCACCGATAGAGAACAGCAGTTCGCGGCGGTCGGTGTTCTCCACGTGCCAGATCACGTGGATGGTGTTGCCGTCGAGCCGGTAGGTCACGCTCAGATTGAAGTGGAAGGGATAGACCTTGAGTGTCTCTTCGCTCTCGGTGAGGGCAAAGGTGACGCGGTGGTCGTTTTTGGCTACGAGAGTGAAGTCGCTCTTGCTGGCAAATCCGTGGCGCAGCATGTGATACTCCTTGCCGTCGAGATGATAGGTGTCGTTCCAGAGTCCACAGACGATGGGGAAGAGGGTGGGCGAGTGCTTGGCCCAGTATTTAGGGTCGGCCTGCCACAGATACTCGTGTCCCTGCGCGTCGCGTATGCTCTGCATCTCTGCACCACGCTCGGCGATGGTGACAGAGAGAATGTCGTTGCTTAGTGTCTGCATATATGTATGGTTTATATCTTGGGTCTGAAGTTGAGTATTCTCAGTCGGGTGGTCTTGCTGCGGTCGCGCCGTCTGTATACGCAGACTACGGCTGCCGCATTGGTGGCCATGGCAGCCAGACAGATGATGATGGCCGTCTCGGCGGCTGGTCTGCAGGGGAGATAGAAGGCTGCCAGCACGACACTCACCATCGCCGCCGCCAGGCATACGCCCATCGCGCGGGTGTAGGTGACCATCACCCGCAGCTGCTCTGCCGCCGTGATGGTCATGGGCATCTCTATGCGTGAGAGCGGGTGATAGGCTGCCCACAGGGCATAAAGCGCCAGATAGGTGTCTATGCCGCCGAAGGTTACGGCGCCAGCCCTGTCGCGGAAGGTGAGGCTGGTGTCGAGCCATGCCTCGGGGCCGGTGCTGAGCGAAGCGGGGCAGACCAGTGCCGTCAGGATGAGGCCCCATGCCACAACCAGCATGACGATGGTGGCAGCCTCTGAGAGAGTGCCTGTCAGGGTGCGGTTGACCGTGAAGAACGGGCCGTCAGATGTTGTCGTTCTCTTCATCGTTGGTAGCATTCGATAGTTCACCGTTGCCCCCGTTCTTATGCTTGGGCAGCCTCCTGGCCTTGCGTAGCGCCTCGTTGACAATCCATTGCAGTTGTCCGTTGGTGCTGCGAAACTCGTCGGCAGCCCACTTCTCGACAGCCGCCATCGTGGCGCTGTCGAGTCGCAGTACAAAGGGTTTGGTTTTCTCTTTTGCCATGTCTGCCTATTACATGTTGAGCGTGCCTGTGTTGACTACTGGCTGCGCCGTATCGTCGCCGCAGAGCACTACCATCAGGTTGCTAATCATGGCAGCCTTCTTGTCGTCGTCGAGCTCTATCACGCCGCCTTCTGCCAGTTTGTCGAGCGCCATCTTGACCATGCTCACCGCACCTTCCACTATCTTCTCGCGGGCGGCGATGATGGCGTCGGCCTGCTGGCGGCGCAGCATCACGGCAGCGATTTCGGGTGCATAGGCCAGATAGTTGATGCGGGCCTCTACCACCTCGATGCCAGCCATGGTGAGCCGCTCTTCCAGCTCGCTCTTGAGCACCTCGTTGATTTCGTCGCCACCGCTGCGCAGTGTCAGTTCGTCCTTGTTGTCGGTATTGTCATAGGCATACTGTCCGGCCATCTGTCGGAGGGCGGCGTCGCCCTGTATCTTGACAAAATTCTCGAAGGCGCGCATCATGCTGTTTACGTTGACACCTACCGAGGCTGCGTTGCTCGCCATGGTCTGGGCGTCGATTTCAAACATGGCCTTGTAGGTGTCTTTGAGTTTCCACACCAGCACCATGCCAATCATCACGGGGTTGCCCTGCTTGTCATTGACCTTGATGGGTTCGGCGTCGATGTTGCGGGCGCGCAGCGACAGCTTCTTTACACTGTAGAAGGGGTTCACCCACGAGTATCCCACCTTCTTGAAGGTGCCGTGGTACTTGCCGAAGAACAGCATCACGCGGGCCTCGTTGGGCTCTATCATGATGAAGCCGCACATGGCGACGATGGCAGCCAGCAGCAGTACGCAGCCAGTGACAATCTTGAACGCATTCTCATACTCGATGCCGAAGCCGAGCAGCAGGCCGGAAATTACCAGTGCAGCCACAATGGCAAACAACATCACGAAACCATTCAGGGTAAATCCCTTGAAGTCAAACTCTTGATTCTTCATAATTATAGCTGTTTAGAAAGTGATATTAATTTGATATTGCAAAGATAGCGACTTGCGTGATAACTTCCAAGCATTTTTCCAACTTTTTTTCAATTATTTTTCCGACCGTGCCTACTGCCCTCCCGATGACGGTGGTCGTCACTGCTGCATCGCAAGGCCCAGAGGGAAGCGTGGGAGGGTGGCTTGGCGTCATTATGGTCGTCATCGCATCCGCCGTAACCTCATCTGGCGGCTCGTAACGTAAGGCACGAAGGCTCGTATCATTTGTTACGTGGGCTCGTGCCTTACGATACGTGTCCACGTAACATACGATACGAGCCGCCAAAGGTGGTTGGCACGGTTCTGAAAGCCATGACTGCCAGGAATATAAATAAAGAAACCGAGACCGCCCGTAAATTCGGGACAATCTCGGTCGATACACACGTATATAAATATAATCCTATGGGCAGACATCTGCGCCCGGTATGTCGGGCTGTGGTCTCGCGGTCATCGCATCTGTAATGCCTGTCTCTGCCCGGGCTTGCGCGCCGGGCGATGGTTGGCCAGACGCTTCATCATCCGTCGTTCGAGAACGTAGACACGCTTGATCTGGTTTTGGGTGAGAAACTTGCTGTATTCGGCATAATACTTCTGGCGAATCTGCAGCAGCTTTTCGCTACGCTCAAACTGCCGGGCGATGTCCTGTTTGGCCTCGGCTTCGGTCTGCTGCTGTGCGTTGGCCTGTTTGCGAGCGCCCTTCATGCGAGTGCCCAAAGCCCAGATTTCTTTCTGGCAGGCAGTATAGGTCTCGACAAACTGCTTGGTGGTGGCTTCGTCGAAAGCCATGGTCTGGGCGATGTGCCGTGCCTGCTTGTCGGCCAGTTCTTCGCGCGTCAGACGCTGGCGCTGGTTGTTCTGTGCGCTGATAGTGGTTGTGCCCATCAGCATCAAGGCTGCTACGAGCCATAACTTCATAATGGTCTTCATCTTGTTATGTTTTTTATTCGTTGATAAATATGTCTTCCTGATACACCGAGAGGATGTAGGTCTGGTCGTCGTTGCTCAGATTGTCGAACGCCTGCTCCACATGGGCATAGTCTGTCGTGGATAGGGTAGACCATCTGCCGCCTATCATCACTACTATGTCCGTCACGGCTGCAGCTGCCAGCAGACCGGCTATCGAGCGGCGCAGGGTCATTGAGCGGTGGCGCCTGGGGCGCGATTGTGATAGGTTGCGGGCAAGTATCTGGCGTTCCATGTCGTCGAAGAAACCTTCGGGCACGCTGTAAGGCATGCGTTTGCCAATGTTGTCGAAATCGAATTGATGTTCCATATCTTTAGTCATGATTGTTCATATATCTGATGATTTTCTCCTTGGCGATGTGATAGTTGGTCTTGGCCGAGGCGGGCGTGGAGTCTGTCACGTCGGCAATCTCGGCAAAACTCATGTTATCGTAGTAGCGCAGGTTGAAGGCCAGCTGCTGCTTGTCGGGCAACGCGAGGATGGCACGTTGCAGTCTGACGGCTTCGGCGTCGCTGTAGTCGATATAGCTGTCGGCTGCGCGCTCGTCGAGCAGCGCCATCCTGTCGTCGGCCGAAACCTCATCCTGCTTCCGTTGGCCGATGATGCGCAGCGCCTCGTGGGTGGCAATCTTGTATATCCACGCCGACAGCGAGCGGATTTCATCGTAGTTTCCCACTGAGCGGTAGATGCGTATGAAGGTCTCCTGCATGGCGTCCTGGGCATCGTCGTGGCTCACCACCATGCGGCGTATGTGCCAGTAGATAGGCTCGGTGTAGCGCTTTACCAGCAGGGCGAACCCCTTGGCAGTGTCTGCCTTCAGCTGCTTTACTATGTAAGTGTCGTCGATGGACATGGTCGTCTTCTCTCGTTGTGAGGTTTGGGTGATTATATCTTGCTATATACCTTTTTGCTACCTGCGGTCTGGCATTTCAGCATGCCGTTGGCTCTGGAGCAGAAGGAGTCGAGCTCGGCTTCGGCCATCTGCTTGCTGAGTCCCGTCATACGGGCGTAGTGCTTGATGGTGAGGTATCTGTTGTTCTGCAGATAGGCCAGGGCCATGTGCAGACGCTGGTTCTGGGTGAGGTGGTTGCTCACACGGGTGGCCGTTGTCGGCACCGTGCGTACTACGACCATGGGTCTCGGAGTCCACAGGCGATGATGGCAGCCTGGGCGGCGATGGCCCGAAGCCGGCAAGCATAGCAGCATGGCCATTAGTGCTGTCATCGATACGATGGTTGTTTTGTAATGTCTCATATTCGTTGTCGTTTGAGGTTGAAATTGGGTCCGTTGTATGAACGCCGTTCATATATATAACCCCGAGAAGTGGGAAAAGTAAAATGGGTAACCGTCATTTTATTCATTTTTCTCTTTTTTACTGTTTTTTCCGTTTTCCATGTCCTGACTGCAGAGTACAACGATACGTACAGGCAATACGAATGCCTGCACATTATATAAATATATGCGCTCGCGATGTAATTAATAAGGTAAAAACCAATGCAATTTCGTTTTTTTTGAGTACTTTTGCAGATGATAATGTGCGTATGTCCCGTTACTGCAGAGGCGGGCGGGGCAAAGGCGCATGCCAGTATGAATGGAAAGTAAATAAAAACAATATATATGAACGTATTAGAACTTAGCGAACAAGAGATTGTACGCCGCCAGTGTCTTGAAGAGTTGCGACAGATGGGTATCAATCCCTATCCCGCAGACGAATTTCCCGTAAATGCTTATTCGACCGATATCCGCGACAACTTTGTAGATGGCGAAGAGCGCGAGGTAGTTATCGCCGGCCGTCTGATGGGCCGCCGCGTGATGGGTAAGGCCAGTTTTGCCGAGCTGCAAGACTCCAAGGGTCGTATCCAGGTGTATATCACCCGTGATGACGTGTGCCCTGGCGACGACAAAGACTTGTACAACAAGGTGTTCAAGAAACTGATGGATATTGGTGACTTCATCGGTATCAAGGGTTTCGTCTTCCGTACCCAGACCGGCGAAATCAGCGTTCACGCCAAAGAGCTGACGCTGCTGAGCAAGAGCCTCAAGCCCCTGCCTATCGTGAAGTATAAGGACGGTGTGGCTTACGACAAGTTTGAGGACCCCGAGCTGCGCTATCGTCAGCGCTATGTAGACCTCGTGGTCAACGACGGCGTGAAGGATACCTTCCTCAAACGTGCCACCGTGCTGCGCACCATGCGCCGCTTCTTCGACGAGGCTGGCTATACTGAGGTAGAGACCCCCACGCTGCAGAGCATTGCCGGCGGTGCCAGCGCCCGTCCGTTTATCACCCACTTCAATGCGCTCAATTTAGATATGTACATGCGTATCGCCACCGAGCTCTATCTGAAGCGACTCATCGTGGGCGGATTTGAAGGCGTCTATGAGATAGGCAAGAACTTCCGCAACGAGGGTATGGACCGCTTCCACAACCCTGAGTTTACCTGCATGGAGCTCTATGTGCAGTACAAGGACTATAACTGGATGATGTCCTTCACCGAGCAGCTGCTCGAGACCATCTGTGTGGCTGTCAACGGCAAGCCCGAAGTGCAGATGGGCGACAAGACTATCAGCTTCAAGGCTCCCTTCCGTCGTCTGCCCATCCTCGATGCCATCAAGGAGAAGACCGGATATGACCTCTACGGCAAGAGCGAGGACGAGATACGCCACATCGCTGTAGACGAACTCAAGATGGAAGGCATCGACGCGAGCTTCGGCAAGGGCAAGCTCATCGACGAAATCTTCGGCGAGTACTGCGAGGGTACCTACATCCAGCCTACCTTCATCATCGACTATCCTGTAGAGATGAGCCCGCTCACCAAGATGCACCGCAGCAAGCCCGGACTGACCGAGCGCTTCGAGCTGATGGTCAACGGTAAGGAGCTGGCCAATGCCTATTCTGAGCTCAACGACCCCATTGACCAGGAAGAGCGCTTCAAGGAGCAGATGAGACTGGCCGACAAGGGCGACGACGAGGCAATGGTCATCGACCAGGACTTCCTGCGTGCGCTGCAGTACGGCATGCCCCCCACGAGTGGTATCGGTATCGGCATCGACCGTCTGGTGATGCTCATGACCGGCAAGGAGTACATCCAGGAAGTTATGCTCTTCCCCCAGATGAAGCCCGAGGCCAAGATACCTCAGAGCAGCATCAAGGAGTGGGCTGCCATTGGTGTGCCTGAGGACGAGGTGTATGTGCTGCGCAAGGCAGGCTTCAACCTCATCAGCGACATCAAGGACCAGAAGGCTCAGGGACTGCAGCAGAAGTTGGGCGAGATACGCAAGAAGTACAAGCTCGAGTTTGAAAAGCCCGGTGTCGATGCTATCCAGCAGTGGATAGACAGCGCACAGGCCTGAGAACAGCATAAAATAACCCCAAAACAAGATTTATGTTTAGCGTAGGAAAAACAGCCATCATCGGTGGAGGCTCGTGGGCTACAGCTATCGCCAAGATAGTGATAGACCACACCCACCACCTGGGGTGGTACATGCGCCGCGACGACCGCATCGAAGACTTCAGAAGACTGGGTCACAACCCCGCCTATCTCACAAGTGTGCACTTCGATGTGGACGAAATCTTCTTCTCTTCAGACATCAACAAGATAGTTGAGGCTTACGACACGCTCGTGTTTGTCACTCCCTCGCCCTATCTCAAGAGTCATCTGAAGAAACTCAAGACCCGTATCAAGGACAAGTTTATCATTACCGCCATCAAGGGTATCGTGCCCGATGAGAACCTGGTGTGCTCTGAATACTTCCATAGGGTCTACGACGTGCCTTACGACAATCTTGCCGTCATCGGCGGTCCGTCGCACGCCGAAGAAGTGGCGCTGCAACGCCTCTCTTATCTCACTGTGGGATGTGCCGACCAGGAAAAGGCCCAGGCCTTTACCGAGGTACTCTCGTCGGAGTTTATCAAGACCAAGGTGGCGTCGGATGTGCTTGGCATAGAGTATTCGTCGGTGCTGAAAAACGTCTATGCCATCGCCGCGGGCATCTGCTCGGGCCTGAAGTATGGCGACAACTTCCAGGCGGTACTCATATCCAACGCCGTGCAGGAGATGAACCGGTTCATGACCGCCGTCAATCCCATAGAGCGCAATGTCTATGACAGCGTCTACCTGGGTGACCTGCTGGTCACGGGCTACTCCAACTTCTCGCGCAACCGCACCTTCGGTTCGATGATTGGTAAGGGCTACAGCGTGAAGAGCGCACAGATAGAGATGGAGATGATAGCCGAGGGATACTTCGGTACGAAGTGCATGAAGGAAATCAACCGCCACATGCATGTCAATATGCCTATCCTCGACGCGGTGTACAACATTCTCTACGAACGCATCAATCCCCAGATTGAAATCAAATTATTAACAGACAGTTTTAGATAGACTAAAATGAAAAGTATTTCTTTAGACTTTACCAAAGCCGCTTCCTTCCTTGGTGAGGGTGCGGTAGAGGCGTATGAACCCAAAGCTAAAGCCGCTCTCGAGGCATTGGAGAACAATACTTGCCCCGGCAACGACTTCTTAGGATGGCTTCACTTGCCATCAAGTATTACTCCTGATTTCCTCGATGAAGTCCAGGCTGTTGCCAACACCCTCAGAGAGAAGTGTGAGGTAGTAGTGGTAGCCGGTATCGGCGGCAGCTACCTCGGCGCGCGCGCTGTCATCGAAGCCCTTAGCAACTCGTTTGCCTGGCTCATTCAGGACAAGAAGAACCCGCAGATTCTCTTTGCCGGCAACAACATCAGCGAGGACTATCTGGCTGAGCTCACCGACTATCTGAAGGGCAAGCGCTTCGGCGTCATCAATATCTCCAAGTCGGGTACCACCACCGAGACCGCCCTCACTTTCCGTCTGCTCAAGAAGCAGTGTGAGGCCCAGATGGGCAAGGACGTGGCTCGTGAGGTGATAGTGGCTGTTACCGATGCCAAGCGCGGTGCTGCACGCACCTGTGCCGACAAGGAAGGCTACAAGAGCTTCATCATTCCCGACAACGTGGGTGGCCGCTTCTCTGTGCTCACTCCCGTGGGTCTGCTGCCTATAGCCTGTGCTGGTTTCGACATCAAGGCTCTCGTGGCTGGTGCTACTGATATGGAGAAGGCTACTGGCGTGAATGTGCCTTTCGGCGAGAATATCGCTGCACAGTATGCTGCCGTGCGCAACGCTCTCTACAATGAGGGTGGCAAGAAGATTGAGATTATGGTCAACTACCAGCCCAAGCTCCACTTCATCGCTGAGTGGTGGAAGCAGCTCTACGGTGAGAGCGAAGGCAAGGATGGCAAGGGTATCTTCCCCGCATCTTGCGACTTCACCACCGACCTGCACTCTATGGGCCAGTGGATTCAGGATGGCGAGCGCTCTATCTACGAGACGGTCATCTCGGTAGAGACTCCCAACCGCGAACTCGACTTCCCTCATGACGATGAGAACCTCGACGGTCTCAACTTCCTCGCCGGAAAGCGTGTGGATGAGGTCAACAAGATGGCTGAACTCGGTACACGTCTCGCCCACGTGGATGGCGGCGTACCCAATATCCGCATCAGCGTGCCCGTGCTCAACGAGTATTACATCGGTCAGCTTATCTACTTCTTTGAGATAGGTTGTGGCATCAGCGGCAACATCCTTGGTGTCAATCCGTTCAACCAGCCCGGTGTTGAGGCTTACAAGAAGAATATGTTTGCCCTGCTCAACAAGCCTGGCTATGAGGCTGAGAGCAAGGCTATCCAGGAGCGTCTGCAGAACGAGAAGTAATTGCAACGCCTCTGGGCTTGATACAATAACAAGGGGGGAGTAACTTCCTCCCTTTATTATTATAATAATGTACGAGAGAGAGATTAACAGATACCTGGACCGTATGGTCGATGGCCATCAGCTCGCCAGCAAGGACGAGTGGAAGGGATTTCGCTGCGTGCTCTTCGATATGGATGGCGTGCTCTACAACTCCATGCCCAATCATGCCGTGGCATGGCAGCAGGCTATGAGCGCCAATGGGCTCCACTTCACCGCCGAAGACTCCTATGCCACCGAGGGCATGAAGGGCGTCGACACCATACGCATCTATGCCGAGCGCCAGACGGGAAAGAAACTCACTGAGGCTGAGGCCCAAGCCATCTATGACGAAAAGGCGCGACTGTTTCACCAGATGCCCGAAGCCGGGATATTCGATGGCGTCGTAGACCTGATGAAGCAGATACGCGAGGCTGGACTGACTATCTGTGTGGTTACCGGGAGCGGACAGAAACCCCTCATCCAGCGCCTTGTCAACGACTTCGGAGACTTTATCGACGAACAGCACATCGTGTCGGCATACAATGTGAGCCACGGAAAGCCCGCCCCAGACCCCTATCTGAAAGGTCTGGAACTGGCAGGCAACATGAAACCCTGGGAGGGTATAGTGGTAGAGAATGCGCCGATGGGCGTAAGAGCCGGCGTGGCAGCCCAGATATTCACCATCGGTGTCAACAGCGGTCCGCTGCCCGATGAGGTGCTGGCCGGCGAGGGTGCCAATGTCATTCTGCCCAGCATCCGCAGGCTGGCCGATGACTGGCAGCAGCTGATGGCGTATGGCTCGGCCAAAAGGGGATAAACTGCTGCGCCTTGCCAAATTAATTATAAATTGGTAGGGTAGTGGGTTAAATCATCTTAATAACCCATTGGGCTAAAGCTGCAATATACTATCTTTGCAGACAAGAGTCTCAGGTCTATAAACAATAAAGATAAGAATATGAAGAAATTGTTTTTCTTTGCCGGCATCCTCGCCATGACCGCCTTGGCAAGTTGCGGCAACAAGCAGAAAGCCCCTGCCGAAGGCGAAACCATAGAGGTGGCTGCCCCTGTAGACGATGATGTAGTAAGTATGCTCGATGCCCAGCTCAAGAGCAAGGACCCCAACGCGCTGATGAAGACCCTCGCTGCCATCAAGGAGAAATATGCCCAGCTGGTCAAGGCGGGCAAGCTCGAAGAAGCCAAGGCATATATGGCCAAGGCCCAGACATATCTGAAGGAGCATGCGGCACAGATTACTGCCATCGTTGGCGAAGACAGTGAGGTGAGCAATCTGGTAAACAGCGTAACCAGTATGCCCGAAGCCGCGCAGAATGCTGCCGAAGAGGCTGCCAAGAAGGTAGATGCCAAAGCCAAAGAGGCAGTCGAGGCTGCCAAGTCTGACGCCAAAGCCAAGGTCAACGAGGCTGCTGCCAAAGCCAAAGCCAAAATCAATGAGAAAGCCAATGAGGCTGGACAGAAGGCCCACGAGGCTGTAGGCAAAGCAGCGGCAAAGGCGATGAAGGAAATGGGACTCGAATAGAGCCTGATACATACCTAAAAGGCGGCAGTGCGAGTTCCGCATGGGCCGCCTTTTGCAGAATTACAAACTCAATAGTAAGATACTTGTCATGAACTATCGTGTACTCTTTTCGCTGCTATGTCTGTTCTCCGTGTCGGCCTACGCCCAGAAGAAAGTGGTGATTTATGACCTGGAGACCCGGGTGCCCATCCGTCAGGTGAGGGTAAGGGTCGACAAGTCCAGAACCTACACCACGCCCTATACGGGCCAACTCGTTCTGCCCGAGAAGTTTGATACCATCACGGTGAGTCATCCCAAGTATCTCACCCACTCGATGGGCTTCAAGGAAGTGGGAGATTCTATCGGCCTGATTCCCCGCACCCGCACCCTGGGCGAAGTCGAGGTGGTGGGCGAGGACTTGTCCAAGCGTCTGCGTGAGAATGTGGAGCAGTGGGGTGTCACCGACCCCAAGGAACGCCAGCTGCTCAATCCCAAGACAAGTGTGGTCGATTTTAATTTCGTGGAAATCTTTGACTTCAAAGGTCGGGCCCGTCGCCGACGTACGCGCAAAGTCAAGCAGGCTCTGCAGAAGATGGACGAGAAGGACCCCGTGAAGCGCGCCTATGAAGCCACGGTGAAAGACAAGGGTGAAAAAAAAGAAGAGACTACTACAAAGTAATCTCTCCTGAACCATAACAGCGGTGGTGCTCGTGGTCGTAGATGACGCAGAACTGACCCGGCGCCACGCCATGTATCTTCTCAGCCGAATAGACCATATAACAGCCATCCCCACATTGTCGGATGGTGGCGTGATGGTAGTCGGGAGTATGGCGTATCTTGAACGTCACGTCGGTTTCATCTTTGTCGAAACCGGCTGTGAGGAAATGAAAATCATGTATCTTGAATTCTTGCTTGTACGCAGTCTCAGGGTCGTAACCGTGACTGACGTACAGGATATTCTTTTCCACATCCTTCTTGATGACAAACCAGGGACCGCCGCCCAGCCCGAGGCCCTTGCGCTGGCCGATGGTGTGGAACCAGAGTCCACGATGGCCGCCAATGCGCTTGCCGGTTTCCCATTCTATCACGTCTCCGGGGTTCTCACCCAGGTATCGGCGTATATATTCGTTGTAGTCTATCTGCCCCAGGAAGCAGATACCCTGGCTGTCGCGGCGTCGGGCGTTGATCAGATGCTCGCGTTCGGCTATCTGGCGCACCTCGTCTTTCTCATAGTGACCTATGGGGAAGAGCGCCTTGCGCAGCTGCCAGTCGTAGATTTGGGCAAGAAAGTCGGTCTGGTCTTTGACCGGGTCGGGGCTGGTGCAGAGCCATTTGCGTCCGTCTATGATTTCCGTCTGGGCGTAGTGGCCGGTGGCAATCAGGTCGTAGTTGTGCCCCATCTTCTCGTCGAAGGCGCCAAACTTGATGAGCCTGTTGCACATTACATCGGGGTTGGGCGTATAGCCCGCCTTGACTTTCTCCATGGTGTATCGCGTCACCTGGTCCCAGTATTCGCGGTGGCAGTCTATCACCTGCAGGCGGCATCCGAACCTTCCGGCTACAGCCGTGGCCATCTCCAGGTCTTCCTCAGAGGTGCAGTCCCATTCCTCCTGTTCCTCTGGTCCTATCTTGATGTAGAAGCAGTCGGGCTTGAGCCCCATGCGGGCCAGCTCGTATACCACCACCGAACTGTCGACGCCGCCCGAGAGCAGCACGGCTATCCGCTTGTCCTTTATCTCGTTTATGTCAATCATATTGCAAAGGTAGTGCAAGCCGAAGACAATACAAAGGAAAAACGAGTGTTTTTTCAATTTGTATTGTTGAGGCGCCGCCTACCTTCATGGTGAGCCATAGAGTAGTGCAAGCCGAAGACAATACAGCGAATGTTTTTTCAATTTGCATGGTTGAGGCGCCGCCTACCTTTGTCGTAATCGCCGTGATGACCGAAATCGATGCAAGCCGCAGCGTGGTGGTTGGCAAGATTTCGGACATTACAGACAAAAATAGGACGATGGCATAAATTATCAGTAAAGGTGCTGTGTATTCCGATTTTTTTTGATTACTTTTGCATGGTGACTATAACTTAACACATTATTATATAATATGAAACCTACATTGTTACTTCTTGCGGCTGGTATGGGAAGCCGCTACGGTGGGCTCAAGCAGCTCGACGGTCTGGGTCCCAATGGTGAGACCATTATGGACTACTCTATCTACGACGCCATCCAGGCTGGTTTTGGCAAAATCGTCTTCGTAATCCGTAAGGACTTTGAGCAGGATTTCTGCGATAAGGTTCTTTCCAAATATGAGGGACATATCCCCGCCGAGATATGCTTCCAGTCTATTGACGCGCTGCCCGAGGGCTTCAGCGTGCCCGAAGGCCGTCAGAAGCCTTGGGGTACCAACCACGCCGTGCTCATGGCCAAGGATATCATCAAGGAGCCTTTCTGCGTCATCAACTGCGACGACTTCTACAACCGTGATGCCTTCATGGTGATTGGCAAGTTCCTGTCAGAGCTGCCCGAGGGCGCCAAGAACGATTATGCTATGGTGGGCTTCCGTGTAGGCAATACGCTGAGCGAGAACGGTACCGTGGCTCGCGGTATCTGCTCTAAGGACGAGGCTGGTCACCTTACCACCGTGGTTGAGCGCACCGAGATTATGCGCGTCAATGGCCCCGTATGCTACAAGGACGAGCAGGGCCAGTGGGTAGCTGTCGAGGACAACACGCCCGTAAGTATGAATATGTGGGGCTTCACTCCCGATTATTTCGACTATAGCGAGGCTTACTTCAAGGAGTTCCTCAGCGACAAGAAGAATATGGAAAACCTGAAGGCAGAGTTCTTCATCCCATTGATGGTCAACAAGCTCATCAACGAGAAGACCGCTACCGTCAAGGTGCTCGATACCACCAGCAAGTGGTTTGGTGTGACCTATGCTGCCGACCGCGACAGTGTGGTAGCCCGCATCCAGAGCCTCATTGACGAGGGCGTTTATCCCTCACACCTGTTCTAAAGAACCCATCATCGGCTTGCCTGCCACCGCAGTCATCAAGCCGTCAACATCTGCGCTATCCGTATGGCCCACAGCGCTCTCCACAGCGCGACAGAGGCAGTACGGATAGCGCCTTTTTGTTTCGGGATGTTTCGGGATGACCGATAATAGAACTGTTGCTATATTATGGCTCACCCGATATATCTGGGCCTTACTGTCCGACCCCTGTACGGGTGTATATACGAAAAACGTCCGAAAAGCCTTGGTTATTTGCTTTTCGGACGTTGTAGTTGCGGAGGCAGGATTTAAAAGCGCTCTACCACCTTCTGTAACTTGCTGATTATCAATGGTTATTTTTTCAAATATCTCCTTTTTGCACCAAATTTGGCGCAGAACTGGCGCAAGACACAACATCCTAAATCGTTGATTATGAACGGCTTATGTTACACAATTTAACTATTTTAAGATTTGTAAGGTCTACTTTTGGCTCATGGCTCCTCAATGTATTGAGGATTTTTGAGCACAAATTAACCTATACATGTTGTTCAACCAACACGACTTTACCGCCACTCTTTGCATAAGCCTCACAAGTCTGGATTATTTCTGAAACACTATAAGCAAAATTGTGCTCATTATGTCGTAGCACTATGTAGCTTACTTGATATTCAGCACATTACGTCACTTTTATGTCGCAAAAAAATGTAGCCTGCTTGTAGCGTCTTGTAGCGCAGTGTAGCGTTATATCCAATTATTTATGCAAAGTTAGTATAAGACTCTTAGAAAGAAGATAAATTCCTTTGGTTTAACACAATAATTCAATACTTCTCGTAATTATTCATGCTACTGCATAACCTTGTTGAATCAATGTTTGTTTCAGTCTTTTATGGTAATAGCGTGTATGAGAATAATTGATAATGACAAATCCTAACGCAGGTTTTCATATATATTACGAAAGTTTTCAAAAAGTTTGTCCGATTTTCATGAAAAAGTTGCGAGTTCTCAAAAAATGTCTGTATCTTTGTTTCGGACTTTCTTGTTAACAAACCTACAACAATGGTTTGTAATGAGATGGATCCTTAGATTATGGACAAAGAATCTAAGAAGCATACGCCAGCATTGCCTAATGCTGACACCCGACGAGGCGGTAAAAATCCCTCCTGTGCTGGACTTACCTCCTGCACCTCCCCCGAAGTTCAAAGCAATCATGCAGCGAACTCCCATACAGGGGTGTCCTCGGATTGTGTCCATAAAGAAAAGAAACAGTGGTTCGTATTGCGTGCTACTTATGGAAGAACAGAGAAAGCTCTTGGGGTTCTTCAAACAGCAAACGTTGAGACATATTTGCCTATGCATTATGTCGTCAAAGAGATAAATGGGAAGCGAAAGCTCGTACATGAGCCTTTGCTTTCCAATATTATTTTTGCCTACATGACCCGTGAGAAAACGCATGAGTTCGTGAAAGAGCCTGCCATTACTGCCAAATGGCTCAAATACTATACCGACAAAACAAAGCCTATAGAGAAAGAAACAGGCAAGAATCCTCCCGTCACCATTCCCGACAACGAAATGCTTAACTTCATCAAACTGACAAGCGTGAACAGTGAACATATCATGGTGTTGCCGCCAGAACGTTGTCATTTCAAAAGTGGCGACTTGGTGAGGGTTATTGACGGGGCGTTCACAGGAGTCGTAGGACGTGTAGGCAGAGCAGCAGGACAGCAGCGTGTAATTGTGGTTCTTGAAGGTGTTTGCAATGTAGCAACAGCTTATATACCGAACGACTTTATACAGATTATTGAAACTTTTTGAAATAACAGAAAACAATAATGCAATATACAGAATTCATACACCCGGAAGATGCAGCTGCATTGAAGGCGTTGAAAGCCATCCCAATGCTTTCGACTATTGTCAAGAAAGTAATGGATGTTGGAGCTGAGCAGTTACAGACGGGACTGAACATGGCTTCAAAGGTGAAGTTGTCACCCACACAGTTGCCACGACTCTATAATATTCTTCCTCCCATTTGCGAGCGGTTGGAAATTAAAGAACCAGAGTTTTACTTGGAGATGAATCCGTCACCCAATGCCTATGCTTTTGGCGACACACAGACAGCCATCACTATCACATCTGCTTTGGTAGACATGATGTCGGAGGAAGAACTCATTGGTGTTGTGGCTCATGAGTGTGGACATATAGCTTGTCGCCATATGCTCTATCATACATTGGCACAGATTATTGCCAACGCTTCTGGCATGTTCGAGGCGTTGGCAAAACTTGCCGTGCCTATCCACTATGCCTTGATGTATTGGCAACGCAAGAGTGAATTGAGTTGCGACCGTGCAGCAGCCTATATCGTTGGGCCAAAGGCTACTGCATCAATGTTGGCACGTTTGGCTGGCGGTCCGAAGTCAATCACCTCTGAACTCAATCTTGAAGAACTCGCTGAGCAAGCTGACCTTTATGACGCTTTCTGCAAGAATGGACTATGGAACAAGACATTGCAGACATATGCCGTGATGGATCAGGACCATCCTTTCACTTCTGTCCGTGTCAGAGAGATGTTGAAATGGGTAGAGAGCGAAGATTATCAGAACATTATCAAGAACAATCCCGTATGCCCTCATTGCCATAAGGCGATAGACGCTTCATGGAAGTTCTGTCAGCATTGCGGACATAAACTATAAACAAAGAAAAATACTCATATAATGAATATAGCTCCATTTTTAGCAAAAGCCTGTCAAGAACTTGACAAGGCGATGCAAGGCACTCTCGACGGAACAAAGATTGCCAGTATCAGTGAGACTATCAGCGGTTATGCCATAGCTGCAGCTATAGCAAGTGGCGTGGCTGGTGTTGCGCCAGGATTTGCAGGCGTGGCTGCGGCATTGACTCAAGCAGGTTTCGTATGGGCAACATACGTCAAGATTAACAAGACGCTCGACATATCTATGTCGGAGAACACGGCAAAGTTCATCGGCTCTGCCATCGTCACAAACTTGATAACAAGTGCTGGTGCTTTTGTCGCCGTACTCATTGGTTCGTCAATCGTTTCCATTATCCCTGGTGCCCAAGTCGTTTCTGTAGCTATGAATGCTGTACTTGGTTATACAATTGTATATGTCTCGGCAATCATCTACCTAAAACTCATTACCCGAATGATGCAGCCAGACGGCACGCTAAAGGTTTCGGAGTCCGATGACACCAAGCACATTATCCGCGACATCATCAAGGAATCAAATATCAAGGATATGGTGAAAGAGGGCAAAGCCGCCTACAAGCAAGCAAAGAAAGATGGCAGCTTCGACAAGGCTAATGATGCAAAGAAATGTCCGAAGTGCGGAGCGGAAGTTAAGGACGGACAGAGATTCTGCTCAGAGTGTGGAGTGGAATTATAGTTTTGCCGTTTATGGGACATTTTCATAAAATGCTATCAATCACCAAACAAGTTGCTTCTAAAATTATGAGCTATAACAAATCAAAAGACATCTTTTTAATTTATGCAAGAAAAGATGAGCAAGCATGTGATATTGTATTTCAAATTCTAACGAAAACTGGATTTTCTGTTTGGAAAGATATATACGAACTTGGTGCTTCAGATAATTTTACAGAATCTATCAAGGAGGCAATTGATAGAGCAAAAGTTATAATTATCATTGAATCCGCATGGATTAAAGAAAATCCTTATATCCAGAAAGAAATCAAATACGCAGAACAGCAAAGTAAAAAGTTCATACATATTTTTACAAATAATGTAGATGGACAAAAATCCTATCGTAGGATGACATTTCATGTGGATTTTGAAATGAACGACATTCTATTTGAAGAAAAGCTTATTTTCAATTTGCTAACAAAAGGTTGTGTTCCTAATACTAAGTATCTTTTTGAAAAAGGAGAAGAATTATATAAAAAAGCCAATATGTCTTCTTTGGAAAATCATTTGGATATAAAGAAATTGGAAGAAGACGCATTCTTATATATGTTACGTGCAGCAGATTTGGGAGATGAAAGCGCAAGAATGCGTATCGAATCAAGTCTTTGGAACATCGACATCACTAATATGCTGTCAAAATATAAGCTTATAAATGCTTCGTTTATAAAAGAACTAACGGAAAATTTATATAATCGTGGTGAAATTATAGCAGAAGATGAAACTCTTACAGATGTGGCCCAAAGAGGAAGAGGTATGGAATGCTGTGCATTCAAGTTTATGAAAAGAGCCATTGATTTAGGATATGAAGGTTTAGATCCACGAGATTATGATTGGTATTTTCTTGATGATAAAGACTTTCAAGAATGTCTTGACGAATTGGGCTTATCTGCAAGACTTCATCCTAAAAAAGAACCATATAAATCTCCAAAGAGAATTGAAAGTAACCAAAATCCACAAATTTTCATATCATACAAACGGGAAACAAAAAACGATGTATTCCCCATAAAAGATATTATTGAAGAACAAACAAAGCATAAGTGCTGGATAGACTTAGACGGAATCGAAAGTGATGCACAATTTGCAAATGTGATAATCAAAGCTATCAACCAGGCCAAAGTCTTTTTGTTTATGTATTCTTCGAAACATACCGAAATAGAAGACTATGAGAACGATTGGACAATACGTGAGATAAACTTTGCTCAGAAGAAAAAGAAACGGATTGTCTTTGTCAATATAGACGGATCAAAACTTACAGATTGGTTTGAACTAATTTTTGGAACAAAACAACAGATTGACGCAAAATCAAGCAAAGCAATGAAAAAACTTTGCAGTGACATTCAAAAATGGTTATCTGTTTAGATATTTATTATTATGACCGACCAAGAAATAATATCGTCCCTCATCGCCCACGACCCTAAGATAACGGCACAATTCTTTTTCAAGGATTGTCGGCCATTGTTCCTTAGCGTCATCAAGCGAGTGTTCGGGACACAGATAGTTGATTACGACGAGATAATCAGCGAGTTATACATACTCCTTATGGAGAACGATGCGAAGAAGTTGCGCTCGTTTAAGTTTGAAAGTACACTCTATCAATGGCTAAAGACCATTGCCATAAGACATTGCCTATTGCTGAAAAACAAGGCGAAAGTGATAGATGACGAGAGTCAAGAACCTCTTAACAATAGTCATTGTGAACTATCGTTGGCAGAAAGCTCACAAGCACGAATGGATATGGAGACTCTACTAAGGCAGATGAAGAACCAACGTTACGCCTTGGTGATCCGTCTGCTGATGATAGAAGACAGAACGCCGGAAGAGGTGGCACAGCAATTATGTGTAACCGTAGACAATCTCTATAATATCAAACGCAGAGCAATGCAGGCTCTCACTGAAGTAGCACTTAAAGACAAGAAGCATTATGAACGATAAGTATATTATATCAGATGAACTGTTGTCTGCCTTTTTGGACGGCAACACATCCGCAGAAGACACTATGCGTGTATTGGATGCTGCGGCACATGATAAGGATTTACAAGAAATCATTCGCATTGCAAGTGGAGTGGATGAAGACTTGGCTATGATGAAGCCCGAAATAAAGCACATCCCCATGACCGCAATGGCTGCACATAAAAAAGAAAATTATTTGTGCGACATCGAGTGTGAAGAATTCATTCTCCATCAGTTTGGTATAGAAACGACTCACAAGACACTTCTCGATGAGGCTTATCGTAACTGTTGGTTGAAAGAACAGGGTATGCCACTATATAATATAGGTAGACTATTGGAGAAGAACAATCTTTCGGTCAGTCGTCGCTACGACTCAACTATAGAAGAAATAGTGCGCCTTTTGGACAATGGCAACCAACTAATTGCTGTTATCGACAATAGTATGCTTTTGCATGATGTTGTGGAAAATACCAAACAACCCAACCATGCTGTTGCCATCAGTTCTGTTTCTTCATCAACAGATGAGATAACTCTTTTCAACCCTTACACCGAGGAGGAACTGACTACCTATAGTTTATCTCTATTCTTGAATGCCTGGGCGCAATCCAACAACTATCTCGTTGTGGTAAACACCACCGATAAGTTCGTCTATGAACCATATCCCATCCACCTTGATGATATCACCCTCGATGAAAACCTCAGCGAACTACAAGAAGCAATCGCCGAGAATGCTCATGAGATATGGGCAAAAGCTCGCACCGACCAAGGTTGGACATACGGTCCAGAGCGCAACGATCAAAAGAAAGAAACTCCCGACATGGTGCCTTATTACAACTTGCCAGAGAGCGAGAAATTGTATGACAGGGAGATGGCTATGCAGACGCTGAAACTGGTGAAAAAGTTGGGGTTTGAGATAAAGAAGAGGTGACAGTATGCTGATATTCAGGAATAAAGCCAATAAATGGTTGATTACATTACTCGTTTTATGGAGCTTATGCTTATTCATAAGTATAAACTCAATATCGTCTTTTCTTGGTATCAAATCATTAATTTGTAAATACGATACGCTTACCCATATTCTGACAGATATAAAAGACTTGCCGCTTTGCGACATAGTCTTGTCAATTGTCATGTTTATGTTACTTATCCTATGGTTTACGGGATGTGAGTTTGATTATCGTGGACAGTTGTCATCGAAGAAATGTCATAGATTGATTTTTGGTGCATTAATAAAAACCAGATATGAGCGCATTATTATCTCGATAGCCTTAGTAACCCCATTTGCCGCATATGTGCTATGGCGGACAGGATGGGTGCTCCTGTCAAAAATAATGATAGTATCATTGGCATCACTAATCCTGTGGTGTGTGTGGTTCGTGACAAAGACGCTGAACGAGATATTCAGTCTGCGTAAGCAGGAGACGCATATCACATGGAGCCAGATTGTATTGCTGGCTGCTTTCGGCTTTTGGATTGTCGTGTTAGTCTGTTGTATAAACTTGAAAAAGGACAATCCTGCCGACACGGCCATTGTCGGAGTTTTCGGTGCCGTCCTCGGTTGGATATTTCAGGACACCATTAAGAGCGTGGCGGCTTTCTTCTACTTGCGTGCCAACGGATTGTTGCAGATTGGCGATCTGATTACTGTTCCGTCGAGGAACATAGAAGGGTTTGTGCGAACCATATCTCTTACTACCGTGACGATAGAAAACTGGGACACCTCAACATCTGCATTCCCTACTTACATTCTACATGCCGAACATTTCAAAAATAGTCAGCGCATGATAAAAGGCAAGACGTTGGGAAGGTTGATGCAAAAGACCTTCATTATAGATTCTGGGTGGATTCACCCATTAACGACGAATGACGTGAAGCGACTACATCAACATTTAGATACAGATAGAATATTCAAGCAACAGGAAGTGGTGAGCGACAAACTAAATATAGAAGTATTCCGTCTTTATATTTACCATTGGCTGATGAACAATCCGCATGTGTCGCAGCAACCACGGCTGATAGTGCGCTGGCTTGAACAAACCAGTGAAGGACTTCCCCTGCAACTTTTCGTTTATCTTACCGACACTATGCTTGATGCCTTCGAATGGCAGCAGTCGCAAATCATGGAACATGTAGTGAAGGCTCTTGGATGGTTTGACCTACAGCTCTATCAGAGTCCTTCGGGATATGACGCTAGCAACAGCAATATTTACCTTACGCAGCAAACTGCCGATTACCATAAAAAAAATGAAGAAAACGCCAAACTCAAATAATGAAGTCCCGAAATGTACGGAGGCTCTTTTTCAAGAAATGAGGCATTTGCCCCCATACGAACAGAGAGATACCGAAACATGCTCGAATCTCTTTGATGAAGAAGTAATAGAAGGGTGGTATCGTGCGAGGCAATATGTACTCTATTTGCTGGAACAGGACAGAAACATGGGGGCAGAAGGTATTAACCCTTCATCGTCCGACCATGTACATGTGGTTATTCATTACAATAATAATCCCTTGGCTTTATATATAGCTCGACAGGTGGCATTGGTGGCGCATTTTCCAAACTTTAAGGAGGGCGACGAGAAAGAGAATGCTCCAGAGAACTGCACCAAAATCACTATTCTCTACAACCGAAACAAGCACTCTGACATTCTTGAGGAGTTGAAGAAAGAAGAGTATCTCTGCAATTTACCCCATGTCTGCAAATGCGTGCTTGTGGATGGCAATACAGGAGAAGATATTGGTACTCCAATCAATGGCCAATCTTATATCGATATTGAATTGGAACTAGTTGCCTACGATAAGGAAGAGGACTTTTGTAAATACCCTCGGGAAGAAGTGGTAACTAACAGTTTGAAGCCTGTTATTGTTAATAACAAGACACTTCAGGAGATTTCCCAAAATGAATACTCTCATGAAATTGACATACGTACAGCCCGTCGTGTGAATATGGCATATAAGGTTGGTGCAGACATAGACAACCTTCCTCCTGATGACCCCAATACGGCAGAGCGTTACGAAAAGGCATTGCTCTATTTTTGCTATCAACAGCCGCAGGCTGAAACAGAAAGAAAATGGGAAGAACTATGTTCTGACAAAGAAAAAGATAACACCCTTGCTTATCAGATAAATTTGCGCAACAAACTCTCCAACGTTTTCTGTTCTGACTGCTTCTCCACGCGTATGAAGTCGGTAATTAATGAAAGCAAGAGAAAACGTCTCCACGAACTTCTTCAAAACAACGAGAAAGAACTCAGTTCCGATATAAAAAAAAATCTTCAGGTTTTAGCCCAATGTGAGCATGCCCGTTGGAATGTGGAGAAACTTATCCTTGGCTTTTTCTCCTATACTGCCGAAGAGCAATGGAGGTATACAAGGAAGTTCGGCTCGGAACGCAGTAGTTATAGGAAAACGCTCAAGGACAAAGGACACCACATTAACCTCTGTTCCTACCACGACCTTCGCCGCATCGACCCAGGCAACAAGAAATACGACTGTTTCTTGATGCTGGCGATGGTGAGAATATTGAAGGAGAATATTGAAAGGTAATAATTATTGTAACAAATAAGAAAAAGATGAAATATAAAGCATTCATTAGTTACCGAAGGTCTGACAGTTCCGAACGTGCCCAATTGGTCAAATTGGCTATTATAGAACAAGGATATACCGAGAGCGATATTTTTCTAGACCTTCATAGTATACATGAAGGCGATTTCCCGCAACATATCAAGGATGCGCTTCACGAGACCGAGTTTTTTATTCTTATATTATCCAATGATAGTTTCAGAAAGAATGTAGAAAAGGATTATTATTTAGATGAGATAAAAATGGCTCTTGACTTGCATCTAAAAGTAATACCTATAACATTTGACTCTTTGAATGTGGACAAGATAAACCTCCCACAAATTTTAGTAGAGAAAGGCTTAAAGTTAAAGAATGGCATTTCATATTATCCTGAATATCCATCGGCATTCAAGGAAAAGTTAAATGAATTCATGAAACCACAAAATCGTACATTTTGGAATTTATTTAAAATGCCGATATTATTACTAACAATATATACATGTTTAACCCTATTTGGTGGCATTGGTATGTACGTATATGATAACTTCTTCATGTCAGAAAAGGAACAGGTTGATGTTGTTGCAGACAATGTGCAAGAAGGTGATGGATTGTTAGCATATTACATTCCTGGAGAGACATACATTTATAGCACAAAGACACATGAAGTTAAGCGGCTTAAAGGCAATGATACTGCTATACTTGGAGCTTCAGTTTCAACCAATCAGTTAACGCAAGCAGGTTTTTGGACTGTTTCCTTTGGTCTTATTTATGAACTAACTCATTCCAAGCTAAAGCCACATGGTAATGGCAAATCTGTCTTGGCTTATGTTGCAGTAGCTGCATCTGTTGTAGCGGGATTTGGATTAGGTTGCACTTTAGAGCGTATGATATTCCCAAAACAATTTGCCAAACCTATCCACGCCCAATTGAAGTCAAAATTGTTTTGGGAAAAAGTAGTTACTCAGAAATACTCGCAACAAGAAACTATTTTTATAGAATAGCATGAAAAAAATAAAGATACGTGGTTGGTGGATATTTCTTCTTGTATTGATTCTGCTAATAGCATGGATTAGGAGGAGTGATGCGAAAGAAGAAAATGACAACGTGACATATAATGAGCTAATGAAAACATTGGCTAAGCCAATGCCATTAGATAAAGCTTATGGCTTATGGAAAGAAGCTTATAATGTTGCTGGTGATAACAATGAAAGAAGATGGTGTTTAGGAAATGTTATTCTATGTAAAGAGCAAAAAGGTGACTTTTCTGATGCTATGATTCTTTTAAATGATTTCGAAGAAGAGTTTGAGGTCAGTACCCCAACGACGATCCATAAGGCTATTTTGTTTTCAAAAATGGGACAATACCAGAAAGCCAAATCAATTTTAGACAGCATTGTGTCTGACAGAGCAGTCTTCCACGAGCCTTCTTTGTGGGAAGACATAGAAGATGCATTGTTATTGGGCAACAATAATGCGCATGTCAATGAAGCATACATGAATTTATTCAATGAATATGTGTGTAAAATTGTTGCTTTATCATATAGAGCTGGTATGGAAACCGACAGTTTAAAAAGACTACAATGTTTACAAAGATTTGAAAATATCGGAGTAATAGATTCGTATGTAAGAGATTATGCTTCCTTCATAAAGGCAAATAAGAAATCAGCATCTTATTTTCTCAACGAAAAAATCCGCACACTTCAAAAAACGCAACTATACCTTTTTCTGAACTATTGGGAACCAGATAATACGGTTAATGACATTTTGCGTTTTAAGTGGACATTCATACAAATGTATCTTGACGAATACGATAGATGCAATGGGATAAACAAAACAAAATATTACTTTAAAAAGATTCTCGAAGAAAAAGGATTGGCTTCTGAAGTTTGCCAAAAATATCTCATAAATGCATACATGAGTATTGGAGAACAAAACAACAAATACAATCTTAGTTATGAAGAATTCAAAAAACTTAGAAGAGGAACTTTTGGTTGGATCGTTAAGTTGACCCCTACAACTACCTTAAATAAGCCTTCGGCATTTATTAATGCAGGTGTTACAAAGCCATGTGTTTTAATTAGTTGTAATGGTTGGAATATATGCGACTCTATACTTTTCAACAGAGAAATGGTGCTGAAAGACAAAGGCAAAGTGACAAAAGTTGTTATTCTTAAAGATGATTATACAACAGACACACTTCGTATAAAAGACGATCTTTTGGGAGTCACTATTAGTTACCGTCCAATAAACTTCATGACTGTAGATTTGTTACGACAACTATTCTTTGGTTATGGTGTAAAAAAAGAAATGTAATTGGAAGATTCGTTGTTTTTTAGTACAAAATCTCTGGAATAAAGAACAATACAATAAATTTTATATATAAGATATCAATATAGTCGTTTAATCCCTAGTAGCCAAATTATAGTATGCCAAACTTTACAGACCAATTAAAGAATGAATTAAATAGGATTGTTCCTATTGTTTGTGATGACATGTTTGAATACGTTAAGTCAGAAGAAGACACCCCCATATCTTTAAAAGAATTCATAAGTGTTAGTCTTGAGCCTGACGATTATTCTGAATTGTATGATACTCTTAAAAACAAATACTATTATGGCATATCACAATACGAAATGAAGAATGAAGACAATTATTCTTCATTCATTTATAATACAGTTAAGGGGGGTGTTGACAACGGACGTATTAGGCTTAAAGAATGCGTTCGTGAGTTTTTGGTTAAAGGAAAATTTCCTTTAATCATAACAACATTTGCTTTCCCGGTTATAGAAACATGTCTAGAGAAAGAATTGGGACAAGAACAAAAAGATACAGTTAAGTCTATATACTACAATATAGATGCAAGAAATGATTTACCTTTGGTCTTTGCTAAAAGGTACAATCATTACGTATATCATATTTTTGGTGGTGAAAGGCATGACAGATGGGTATATAATGAGCAAACATTGCTTCAATATATGTATGCCTTACAAAATGCTGATATAGGTGCAAAGAATTTAGCCTCGTATATATGTCCTACCGACAATGTAACGCGTCTGCTTTTAGTGATGGGATCTATCTTACCTGATTGGCTTTTCCGCTTTTTGGTCTATCCAATTTACAAAGATAACTTAAGTGTAGGTGGCTTTTGGATTTCAGCACAAGATACAGCACAAGAATTGAAGGCTTTTTTGCTACGTAACAAATACAAATTTCCAAAAACGAATAATATTCCCAATATCCTACATAATGCTATAACGGAGCGTGAAGTTCATAAAATGTCAGGGCATAACATTTTTGTTTCGTATAAAAGAGACGATAACGATAAACGAATAGGAAGAGTTATTGACCTACTAAAATTGTATGGTCAAGTATGGATAGATTTTGAGAAAGTATCAGATGCCGGAAATCCGTATTGGGCGAACATAAAAGAGGGAATAAAAAAATGTGATGTATTTATTCCATTGGTAACAGATAAATATAAAGAAGTTTTTTCTCTGAATCAAGAAATAGATTTAGAAAAATTAATACTGGAAAACCCTTATGTTGATGAAGATGTAGTTAACAAAAAACATAATGACAATTATACCATAGATCAATTAGCGCCAATAGTTAGGGAGGCGTATTATGCGGTCGCTTGTAAAAAGAAAATCTGCCCAATAGCAATCTCTTCAGACCCCAAAGAACCTGGAAATATAGAGACTATGGCTAAAAAAGGTTTGCTTCCTTCTTGTATATTTTCAGGAATGAACATTATTTGTTATAACGATAATATTCCTACAGAACTCAATATAATTTTTAACGATTAAACGTCTGCGAAATGAGCAATTCATTATACTTAAAAGGTCCGTTATATTATAGAGAAACAGACCAAGACATATTTTGGGGAAGAGATGAAGAAATAGATGATATCTATTATCTTGTTTCAAATAGTGACTTTAGTATTTGTTATGCAAAATCGGGAGAAGGAAAGTCCTCTCTCATCAATGCAGGTTTAATTCCTCTTTTGCGCGAAAGAGGATTCTTGCCCATTTGTATTCGTTTCACATCAAACAACTATAAAGAGAAAAAACCAAACTTTGATAATATCATAGGTGAAATAATAGAAGAGGCCATAAATAAAGTTGAAAATGGCAGTATTTACAAATCATTGGATATAAACTTACTTCAAGATGAAATGTCACTATGTGATGCTCTATGGTGGAAACTGCGAGTGAACGAAATCCGTAAGGATGCTTTTACTCAATTAACCCCAGTCTTGATATTCGATCAATTTGAAGAAGTGTTTACTTGTTCTGAAAATATTGAATGGGTTAGTAGGTTCTTTTCATGGTTAGAGTGCTTGTATAATGACATGAATCCTTTGGATGATGCAAATATCGGGCGTTTGCCAAAGAAATTCAAAGTGCTGTTGTCTTTGAGAAGTGAATATGTCTGTGAGTTGGACTATTGGTCTATGCAGCGTTATTTCATTCCATCGTTAAAGAACAATAGATATTATCTTAAATCTTTAACGGAAAAGAGTACAGAGAAAATTGTAAATAATATTTTGAGTAGAATAGAGATTAGTAATATCTCCAAGGAAGAGGTCATAAACTTTTCCCAAAATGATGAAATTGAGAAAAGTTATGCAGACAGACCATGTAAGTCGGCACTGAAATTATCTCTTTTATTAGACACCTGCTATAGATATAGCGAAAAGATTAAGGATTTGCTTGACAAGAATGGCAACACTCTTTCTTTTGCAGATATTCTCGAAATCTATTATGATGAATCAACAAAGGAGTTGTCAAGAGAACAACGGAATAAATTAGAAGATTTATTAGTAGATAGAAATGGCAGACGCACCAAAGTTTCAATTGCTGATATTTCGGCAAAGACAAAAATCAGCGAAAACCAATTAGAACGTTTAAAAGAGAAAAGAATTATTACAACAACAAACTCTAATGATATAGAAATTGCACATGATTGCATGTGCGAAATCGTTTCTAAGCACAGTGCAGAACGTAGAAAGATTCTTGAGCAAGAGAGGATTCAAGCTATGAAGAATAAGTGGTTCGTAATGATATTTGTTCTTCTTTCTTTTTGTGGTGTTGCGTTGTTCTTATGCTTTCATAACTGGGGGTATCCGGCGATAAAAGAGAATTTTGAGACTTCAAAAAATTTAATTCTATCGTTTGGAAACACATTATTCAGTAGGATAGGATTGCTATGCCTTTTACCTTATCTTTTACCTCTTACTGCGATTCTCATATATTGTCGTATGAAAAAAGAAGTGAAAGAATATGTGAAGATAACAGACATTCTGTCTGTTGTCTGTGGAACTCTTTCCATCATAGCTGCATGTTTTTTACGTGATACGATATTCTGCAATACAATAGGAACTCCTAATTTTAGCGATAGTATTTGGTATGCAGTGGTTCCATTATTACTGTATCTTTCATTCGTTTTATATTTATGGGATAACTTGAATATAAAAAGAAAAACTATATTCTGTTTTCCGTGTGTTGTATTAATGTTCCCAATAATCGAAATTTCCAATGTTTTTTTCAACGGATTTACATTTTTGGGGTTTGGACTTGTTTCTATAGGATTGCTTGTAGTTACATTCAAAAAACTTTCGGTAAAGGGATGCGTATTCTGTGTAACAATGAATACATTGGTTCTTGCTGCAAGTATAATCGCACATTTGGGATTTTGTCCATGGAAGATAATAAATTATTCTGAAGTTAAAGAATATTCTACACCATGGAAATATATTATTATTGAAAAAGGACATAGGTATGGTGCTTTAGACGCAATTACTGGTGATACCATAGTTCCTTGTCTGTTTGATGGCATTACACGCGATAGATTTATAATGTTGTTGTCGCCAAAATGCGAAGAACTATCAGATTCACTATTTGGGGGTACCGATGCGAATTCCATAAAAGAACTATTAAAAAACCGAGGCGACTATGCCCAACTCAATAATAAGAATGGTATCAGTTATGTCTGGAATGCAGATAAAAAACTATATGATATAAGCAAAGAAGACACAATTTATAAAGGAAAAGCCGCAAAAATCTATTTTGCTGTTAGAGACGGTTTGTATAAGGCAATAAAACAGAATACATCAATCAACAAAATAGACACCACAGCCTTGATGGCTTTGTATAGAATGGAGAGAGATAGTATAGATACTTTATGCAATCATTTGAAAGACAGTTCAAGTATTGATGATACAGAACTTCTTCTTACGCATACAACAAGGCAAATGGCAATAGCCACAATGATAGATATGATAAATGATAATCGTTCAAAATATTCTCTACTCATCGCATTTACAAGTTATAAATTATCATATTTTTCTAAAGAATTATATGATGAACATATAAACTTTGCTGCAAATATCAAATTAGACTACAATGAACAAATAAACCATAATTTATCAAGCAATGATACAATTTTGTCGACAAGAAAAACAGAGCATTCTCTTTCTTGGAATGCTAAGTTCTCTAACAATGACTTCTCTATGCTTGGAGTGTTGTCTCTTGGGCAATATGTTTATTTAAATACAATGTCGCTAACTATTCCATTGTACAAAATTTATTTAGAGAAAAATTTACAATCAATGATAGACGAGATATTGCAGCCACAGATTAGTGTGCTTGAACAACTATTAAAATCAATTTCATTTGATAGTAAAGATGTTGATAAGGTGATTGCCAATTGTCATACAGTGGAAGATTTAGCAGAATCAATAAGAGATGTTGTATCGCTAAAACATTCTGGACAAATACATCTTGTGGATTCTTTGACTTCTATCAATGATAAATGCAAGTCATTTTCTCCATTCTCTTTTTTTAATAATAAAAGTCTGAAGAACGTAAGAAATACAGCGTATATGAATATACAAATATTCTATACGCTTTATGATTGTTGTTCTAATAGGGATGATTATCACTATGCAATATTTAGACAAAAAATGATTGACAATCTTCATTTAGCAAGTTTCTGTGGTAGTGATATAACAAATGATGTCAATTGCTTGGAAATAAAAGATTCAATATATTTTAATTACACATACGAATATCTGAGAGGCATAACCCATAAAGTTAATGAAATAAGAGAGAATGCAAGGAATTTAGAAAATAAAGAATTAAAAGAAACGAAGGAATTATTGCAAAGGAATTACAACTGTCATAAATAGTTTTTTTGAGAAATTATGGCAATGGGGAATGTTTCTTTGATAGGTATTTCTCACTCAATCGCTCCTTACAAAAAACGTTGAATATCTAAAATCAAGACAACAATGAAAGAGTACATACCAACCCCAGTGGACACCCAAAGTATCCAAATACCAGAAGAATTAAAATCCTTGGCAGAAGAAATGTCGAAGAACGTGCACGAAGTGTGGGCGCAGACTCGCATCTCTCAAGGTTGGACGTATGGCGAAGAGCGTAATGATACAGAGAAGAAGCATCCTTGCCTTGTGCCTTATGAGGATCTACCAGAGGAAGAGAAGGAATACGACCGCAATACGTCTATTGAAACCATTAAACTCATTTTGAAATTGGGTTTCAAGATTTCAAGGGACTGACGTTGATAAGGCTATTACGACAAAAACGAGATTTGGGAATAAAGAAAACCAAGTCTCGTTTTTCTATTTTTGTTTGATAGGTTTTGATGGCTTGCAACATCTCTATTATAAAACGATTAGAAGTTGCGCTCGACACGAATAAGAGTATTAACCTGAGTTCGGGATAAGAAAGTCTTTGTAAAAGTTGGTAATCTCAATAATTTT
>ENA-ORRQ01000170-ORRQ01000170.1-human-gut-metagenome-genome-assembly--contig:-NODE-170-length-67061-cov-15.788273_pt1 | contig 67061 bp, 54 predicted proteins | sample MGYA00242177_ERZ509138 | MGnify/ENA primary metagenome ERZ509138 (study PRJEB26280, sample SAMEA2338628) | human gut metagenome | biome: human gut; feature: human-associated habitat; material: faeces... | reverse complement strand
AGCTGCCTTCGCAATCGGAGTTCTTCGTGATATCTAAGCATTTCACCGCTACACCACGAATTCCGCCCACTTTGTGCGTACTCAAGGAAACCAGTTCGCGCTGCAGTGCAGACGTTGAGCGTCTACATTTCACAACACGCTTAATCTCCGGCCTACGCTCCCTTTAAACCCAATAAATCCGGATAACGCCCGGCCCTTCCGTATTACCGCGGCTGCTGGCACGGAATTAGCCGGTCCTTATTCGTGCGGTACCTGCAATGAGGGACACGTCCCTCACTTTATCCCCGCACAAAAGAGGTTTACAACCCATAGGGCAGTCTTCCCTCACGCTACTTGGCTGGTTCAGGCTCTCGCCCATTGACCAATATTCCTCACTGCTGCCTCCCGTAGGAGTTTGGACCGTGTCTCAGTTCCAATGTGGGGGACCTTCCTCTCAGAACCCCTACCGATCGTCGCCACGGTGGGCCGTTACCCCGCCGTCAAGCTAATCGGACGCATCCCCATCCGTTACCGCCAATCCTTTAGTCCTAATTAGATGCCCGCTTAGGACCACATACGGCATTAATCCGCCTTTCGACGGGCTGTGCCGTGGTAACAGGCAGGTTGGATACGCGTTACTCACCCGTGCGCCGGTCGCCATCAAAAGATGCAAGCATCCTTCATGCTGCCCCGCGACTTGCATGTGTTAAGCCTGTAGCTAGCGTTCATCCTGAGCCAGGATCAAACTCTCCACTGTAAAATCTCTTTATAATGTGACATAAGCCCGAAGGCTCTGTCCGTTAGTCTGTTGCTCAGAACGCCATCCGGTAGTATTGTTCCGGCTGTACATATTATATATAAGCCGGCAAGAAAATTGAACGGTTTGTCATTTTACCCTCCCTGCGGATCTCTCCACAGGATGTTTCTTGTACTACTCTTGTCTCTGTATATTCAGTATCTCAAAGATCTCTTTCTTCAGTGCTCAGGAGCGTTAGCTCTCAAAAGCGGATGCAAAAGTACGGGGTTTTGGCCAACTATCCAAATATTTTCGAAAAAAAGTTTCAATTTTAGCCGCATTTTAACATCCGTTCATATATTGAGTGGACAAATTACACCCTTCACCTTATTATATTTTATTTTACGGCGGCGGCTTTTTTGTGTCTTCCGGTGACACAAAAAAGCCGCCGCACGGGTGCTAAAAACCACGCGGAATATCAAAACACAAAGTCGTATCGCAAAAATCATAGTACAAAAAAGATACGCGCGGATAAAAAATCGGCTGTCCTGCATTTGCAAGGCAATAAAAAAATCCACGAAAATAGAATATATACCGGGAACACGGACATGCAGGCCGGCAACAGTATATGAAGAGGAATGAATGCAGAATAATTTTGCATAAAACTCGTCACTCGTCACAAAGCCGTTCAACGCACTGAATTTCAATAAGTTACGGCGTGACGTTCTGTATTCTTAACTCATCACGCAGGCATGCGGAAGTCCTGGCGTGATGAGTCGGAAATGCAACTCGTCACGGCATAATACGCTGACTTACAGATATTTAAGCGCAGATGTGACGAGTGATGAGTTTTCAGCAAAATTATTTTCGGTTTATCTGCTGCTATACAAAAGGGCACCTTTTATCACGCAAAAGCATGTCTTTTACGATGCAAAAGGGGGCATTTTAGAAGGTAAAAGGGCATGTATTAGAAAAAAATGATATTAAAATCCTAATACAATACATATATTACCGGATAAAAAGACATAAAATGTTGTACGAATAAAAAATATTTCAATACATTTGCAAAATTCAGATTACGAGTATTACTAATAAGTTTTAATAAAACCTGCATTAAAAAAGTATGAAAAGAATTTTTGTAACAGCCATAACAATGGCTATGCTTACGGCAACAGCCGCATTGGCGCAAATTCCAAAGAACTATTACAATTCATTAAAAGGCAAGAAAGGTGCTGAACTGAAAACGGCAGTGCATAATATAATAAGTAATGCCACTGTGTTGAGTTACGGCTCAGGCACAGGACACACATGGGACGGATTCTACTCTACCGACCGTCTGGATGACGGACAAGTGGTTGACAGATACAGCAACGACAAAAGATACTTCGGAAGCAAAGGCAAGTCTGTAAGTGGAATGAACATTGAACACTCTTTCCCGAAAAGCTGGTGGGGAAGAAGCGAAAACCAGGCATATAAAGACTTATACAATCTTATGCCGTCGGAACAGAAGATAAATTCGGCAAAGTCGAACTACCCGATGGGCAAGGTAACAAGCGCAAGCACCGACAACGGATGCACCAAGGTTGGAACCGGCACCAACGGATACAAGCTGTGGGAACCGGCCGACAAATGGAAAGGCGACTTTGCCCGCGGATATATGTATATGGCCACGGCATATCAGGACTTTACGTGGTCGGGCGAGCAAGCTCTGAAGATACTCCAGCAAGGCGACTACCCCACCCTGCGCGAATGGGCCTATACATTATATATAGAGTGGGCTAAGGAAGATGCCGTTGACCAAACTGAGGTGAAACGAAACAACGCAGTGTATAAAATTCAGGGCAACAGAAACCCGTTTGTAGATTTTCCTAACCTCATGGAATATATATGGGGCGACAGCATCAACTATGCCTTTGACCCGGAGAACACCGTAACCACATCAGAATACAGCGACGACCCGGTACAACCAACTGAAGAGACAATATACAAGGCAACATTTACATCTGAAACGGGCAACTTCACGACAACTAACATAACCGTTCCGAACAACGACTTTGAGGTGTGGACACAGGATTCAAAATATGGATGGAAAGGTACGGGATACGCCAACAACAGGGCTTATGCCACAGAGGCACTGCTGACTTCGCCCGAAATTGACCTGACAGGATTCAGCGAGGCAACGCTTACGTTTAATCACGCAGTAAACTTCTGCAAGTCGCCTCAGACAACATTATGCGTTGAGGTAGTGTGCGACGGAATGACAACAACACTCGACGGAATAACATGGCCGACAGGCAACAACTGGACATTCATTGACTCGGGTGAGATTTCGCTCAACGCATTTGCCGGAAAGAAGATCAACATAGTGTTCCACTATAAGAGCAACGACACTGAAGCCGGCACATGGGAGATAAAGAAAATGTCGGTTACCGGAACAAGAAGCACAACAGGAATAAGCAGCGTCACACAAAGCGATGCCCCCGACATGTCGAACCCATACAAGGCATACAGCATTGACGGTCAAAGTATAACTTCGCCAAAAGACTATAAAGGAGTAATAATCATAGTTCAAGACGGAAAGACCAGGAAAATGATGAACAGATAAAACACAGCGTAAATCCGGCCTGCACATCAATAAATACAACGTGAGTTCGACGAATTCAGAACAAAGCAAGCTGTGTGTCAATAGTTCTCATAACATTGATACACGGTTGCTTCGGAAAACAACAATATGCAGCTATTGCACCCAAGAGGTTGACAATGAAATTATCAAAGGCCCTGTGCTTTGAGTATTCCGCCTGTACTATATTTTTAAGTTCGTCATTGATGGTTTCGATAATGCCTCGTTTCCTGAGAAGTAGCTTGTCTGAAACGGACATCAAAGCTCCTTTCATATTGCTTTTCATCTTTGTTATAAGTTGTATTCCGTTAACGAACAGTCTCTCAAATAGGTTCTTGCTTATGTATCCTTTATCACCGACAAGCTTCCCATAGACAAATTCTATAAAAGACTTGTATTCAAGAGGGTTACAGTCATCAACATCACTGAGAGTAATCATAAAGTTGAGTAGTTCTCCATGCTTATTGCATATCAGATGCAGCTTAAATCCGAAGAACCAACCCATGGAACATTTGCCTCTTTGTGCTATTCCTTTGAATGTCTTGTGGATATGGATTCTCTGATTCTTGCATACCCGTAATGGGGTACTGTCAACGAAGCTGATGCCTGTGCGCTTGTCCAAAAGCACTTTCTTAATGAACAGAACTAGCGGGATAGCCATCTCTTTTTCCAGTTCCACAAAATGATTATATGAAACAACTTTTTGAAAGATATGACGCATATGTTTGCAGATCTTTTCCTGATAGAAATGTTTTAGACAGCGATAGCCAGAGTCATGAAAAAGTATCATGATAAGCATAATTTCTGACTTGGACATGGTCGAATCACGATGATATTTGCGTTTTGTTGATAGCTTAAGCGTATATTTTGCCATCATGACATCAAAAAATTTGCAGAATTGAAAATCAGCGAAGCTAAATCATCTGCCATACAAAATAATTCTATAACTTTGCTCTCGGTGATCATAGCGATTATTGTTTGTAATTCTTTGTAATTCAACACTATGAAGATACAACAATTTTCGCTAATCAACAAATTTACAAGTACTTATAATTCGTCAAACTCACGTTATTTTAACGTTTTATCACCTAAAATTACAAACTTATTCGGACCGGTCAAAATTTTGGCTGGTCCTTTTTTAGAATTTCTTCCAGACACACTTTTTTGAAACACTACCCATAATCAGTGCCCTTTATATATGATATCAAAAGGACTAAAATACTGCATGGACTGATTAAAATTTTTCATAAAAACACAAAAACATAACATACCGGACTGTGCCTAATACCCGACAAACAACAACACAGCGCACTCATAAACGAGCGCTACAATATACATAAAAAAGCGGAGCGGCCATAACAAACATTACAGCCGTTCCGCGCTAAAAATATCTTAAGGCAATTATTATTTCAGCAGAGCCTCAAATTTCTCCTGCAGTTTTGCCTTTGTTGTTGCGCCAACAAACTTGTCAACAACCTCACCGTTCTTGATGAACAGGATTGTAGGGATGTTGCGGATACCGAACTCCATAGCGATATCGTCGTTCTCCTCTACGTCGCATTTACCTACTGCAATCTTGCCTTCGTACTCGTTAGCCAGCTCCTCAACGATAGGTGCTATTGCACGGCAAGGACCACACCATGTAGCCCAGAAATCAACTACTAAAGGCAGTGCGCCATTCTTCAGACTCTCAAAGTTCTCTGTTGTAATTTTTTCCATTTTTCTTTTATTGTTTATTATGTTAATAATAGGTTTCCGTATTCACTGTTTTGCCAACAAACACCATGCCATATTTTGCGCGTCACGGCCTTTGCGGCTAATTGTCATACATCAGGACATACAGTAATTTTTTGTCAATTTATTTTATAGTCAAGCGCCTCGCATCCCTTTATAAAAGATATAAGGTCCTTGCTGACATCCACTTTCTCCTTACGGCTGCGCACCATAAAGGGCTTGCTGCCGTTCGTCTCGCTGACCTGGAAGAACAGCTGCGTTGTGCCGGGACTGTCTTTTATAATCGTAACGAGGTCTGACACGGTGGTGTCGTCGAGCTTTTCGGCATCGAGCTTTATTGTTATTCTCTCCACCTGAGTGTCCTTTACGGTCTGCAGATACTGTATGTCGGTTATTCGCATCTCCATCATGTCGCTGTTGCGGAAGCGCTGAACAAACTGCGCCTTCACCATAACCGTGCATCCTTCGATAAGCATTCCGCGCCACTTGCCCCACTCTTCGCCAAACAGGGCCAGCTCGCCCGAGCCGTCGAAGTCTTCAATAGTAACGAATCCGCACGGCTTACCGGTCTTTGTGTATTTGCTTCTAACGGCCGTAACGATGCCGCCCAAAACCACTTCCTGTTTCTTTGCCAGTTCTATGCGGTCGTTAAGCTCCTGACACTGAGTGTTGCACAGATTCTTAAGGATAAACTCAAACTCATCGAGCGGATGTGCCGAAAGGTATATGCCCACGAGGTCGCGCTCACGGTTAAGCTTCTCTATGGCGCTCCACGACTCTGCCTCAGGTATGGGCGGAGTGGCTATTTCAACTTCTTCCATAGCTCCGAAGAGAGAGTTTTGCGACTCGTTCTTCTCCTGCTGATACAGCTGTCCGTAGCGCATGAGCGACTCAAGGAACGTGCGGCCGTCATTGTTGCGCGCAAAGAAACTTTCACGCTTAATCTTAAATCCGTCGAACGCGCCGCTGAGCACAAGACTTTCGAGTGCCTTGCTGTTCACGGCCGAGAGATTGACACGCTGCACAAAGTCGAATATGTCTTTATATTGTCCGTTCTTCTCACGCTCGCCTATTATGGCCAGTGCTGCGGCTTCGCCCATACCCTTGATGGCTCCGAGACCGAAACGCACCTCGCCTTTCTTGTTGGCGCTGAACTTCTGGCGGCTCTCATTAACGTCAGGACCCATGCAGGCAATGCCCATGGCCTGACATTCGTTCATCAGCTTGGTTATCTTCGTTATGTCGTTAAGGCATCGGCTCATGTTGCCCGCCATAAACTCTGCCGGGTAGTGCGCCTTGAGATAAGCCGTCTGATAAGCCACCCACGAATAGCACGTGGCGTGACTCTTGTTGAAAGCATAAGAAGCAAACTTCTCCCAGTCGGCCCATATCTTCTCGAGCACCTTCGGGTCGTGTCCGTTTTTCTTTCCGCCCTCGATAAACTTAGGCTTCATGGCGTCTACGATGTCCTTCTTCTTCTTACCCATGGCCTTACGCAGGGCGTCGCTCTCGCCTCGGGTGAAGTTGGCAAGCTGACGCGACAGGAGCATGACTTGCTCCTGATACACCGTGATGCCGTAAGTGTCCTTCAGATATTTCTCCATGCAGGGAATATCATACTTTATCTCCTCCTTGCCGTTCTTTCGGGCAATGAACGAGGGGATATAGTCCATAGGTCCCGGACGATAGAGGGCGTTCATGGCTATAAGGTCTTCAAACACCGTCGGTTTAAGCTCGCGCAGATACTTCTGCATGCCGGCCGACTCAAACTGGAACGTGCCCACGGTGCGACCTTCCTGATAGAGCTTATAGGTAAGCTCGTCGTCGATAGGAATCTTGTCGAGGTCTACGTCGATGCCGCGCGTAAAGCGGATGTTCTCAACAGCCTCTTTAAGAATAGACAACGTGCTGAGTCCGAGGAAGTCCATCTTTATAAGTCCGGTCTCCTCGATGACGTGTCCGTCGTATTGTGTCGCAAGGAGCTTGTGGCCCGGGTCCGACTTGTCTTCGGCCGTACTCACCGGCACCCAGTCGCTGATGGCGTCGCGGCAGATAATTGTTCCGCAGGCATGTATACCAGTTCCGCGCACGGTGCCCTCAAGCATCTTTGCATATTTTATAGTGTTACTGAGCTGCGGGTCGGGACTTGCCTCAGCCTCGCGCAGCTCGGGCACGCACTTAATGGCGTTTGGCAGGTTCATCTTCAGTCCGTCGGGCAGACGGTCGGGGATGGCCTTGCACAAGTGGTTAGACACATCGAGCGGCAACTTCTCCACACGCGCCACGTCCTTAATAGAGTTTTTCGTGGCCATGGTGCCGTAGGTAATGATGTGCGCCACCTTGTCGTGTCCGTATTTGTCCTCCACCCATTCGAGCACTTTTCCGCGTCCGTCATCATCGAAGTCGGTATCAATATCAGGCAACGATATACGGTCGGGGTTAAGGAAACGCTCAAACAGAAGGTCGTATTTTATAGGGTCGATCTTGGTTATACCCAGACAGTAGGCCACAACCGAACCGGCAGCTGAACCACGTCCGGGACCTACCATCACTCCGAGCTTGTCTCGCGCCGAGTTGATGAAGTCCTGCACGATGAGGAAGTAGCCGGGGAAACCCATCGTCTTCATGATGTGCAGCTCAAACTTCACTCGCTCTGCCACATCCTCGGGCAGCGGGTCGCCATACAGGCGCTTAGCTCCGTCGTAGGCGAGCTTTGCAAGATAGTCGGCCTCAAACTTTATTCTGTACAGCTTTTCGTAGCCTCCGAGGCGCTTAATCTTCTTTTCGCCCTCCTCTGGCGACAGCGGATTCTCGCCGTTCTCATCGGTAGTAAACTCGTCGTAAAGTTGTTTCTCTGTATATTTTCTGCGCACGTCCTCCTCCGTACCAAACTCTTCAGGTATGGGGAAGAACGGCATGATAGGCGCATGGTCGATGCTGTAGGTCTCAACCTTGTCAAGAATCTCGAGCGTGTTGCTCATTGCCTCGGGCACATCGCTGAACACGGCGTTCATCTCCTCGCGCGTCTTAAACCACTCCTGCTTTGAATACAGCATACGGTTAGGGTCGTCGAGATCCTTGCCCGTTGACAGACAGAGCAGATGGTCGTGAGCCTCGGCATTCTCTTCGTCAACAAAGTGGGCGTCGTTTGTGCAGACAACCTTTATGCCATACTCCTCTGCCAGTTCCATTATCACCTTGTTGGCGCGCACCTGCAGCGGATAGGTCTCACGGTTGGCACGCTGATGCGGGTCGGTAACCCTGTGGCGCTGTATCTCCAGATAATAGTCATCGCCGAACACGCGGTGATACCATTCAATGGTCTTGCGCGCTCCCTCTATGTCGCCCTTAAGAATCTTTGAAGGCACCTCGCCGGCTATACATGCCGAACATACAATGAGGTCCTCGTGAAATTTCTCAAGGTCAGCGTGGTCGGTACGCGGACGCATATAGTAACCGTCAACCCACGCGCGCGATACCAATTTAATAAGGTTCTTGTATCCGTGGTAATTCTTTGCAAGCACAATGAGGTGATTACCTCCCATGTCGCCCTTATCCTTCTCTTTGTCCTCCTTTTTTCGTCGTGCCACATACATCTCGCATCCGAAGATTGGCTTGAAAGGCTCCTTGCCCTCGGCAGTGAGCTTGCCGTTTATCTTCTTGCAATAGTTGTAAAACTCCTTTATGCCGAACATGTTGCCGTGGTCGGTTATGGCCATGCCCTTCATGCCGTCGGCCACAGCCTTGTCAACAAGTTTCTGCACACTCGACTGTCCGTCAAGAATGGAGTAATAAGTATGTACGTGTAAATGGACAAAATCTTGCATAAATAATATTTGCGCTTTTAGAGCGTCAAAGTTATTCCGAAAATATGAAACAGCCAAATTAATAATGTGAAATTACCTTATGAGAATTGTTTTTTATATTTATTCGTTATACATACGCGCGCACTGACAACCGGACGAACACATGCACGGGACATCACCAAACGGCAATACAGTTGTGTTATTTTGACATCATTAATGGCCATAAGCCTTGCATTGTGACACGGCGAACTTGTCAGGATTTTCAAGAGAAACAGAAACGGCATTGCACAAAACAAGACATAAAAGACAGCAAGGCCATGAACAAATTACCGAAAAGCATGCTTTTATGTGACGAAAGACAGCCTTTTATCCACAGAAAAGCATCATTTTACATCACGGATTACTGCCTTTTTAGAGTAGATTTTAATCAATTTTCGGTCGTTTTTCGTATTAATTTAATGCACAAAACAGGCAACATTCTTGTAACATCCTGACATTCATATCATTATGTTTGCACACGATATTCAGCCTTTTTCACGACAAATAATTTATTTTTTCAAATTCTTCAGAATGAGAACATCAACAAAAATCAGAATGTAAGATAAATTGAAGATTGGATGACAATAGAGAAAAATGTGAATAAAGAATGACAAAGGTGTTTTATATGCACCATAATTGCTTCATCAACACACCTCCACAAAGACACCAACCCATCTCACGGCACATGTATTTCACGACAAATGCCCGTAATAAAAGACACATATTCGCAGCAAATAATCACCACACAAACGGGCATAAAGACGTAAACAGGCTGGCATGAAACGCTTACTACAAGTTATGTGACTTATAATAATAAAAGCAAAAAATTTGCCAATTACACAAAAAAGGCGTACCTTTGCAAATAATTTTCCACTTCAAAATTTACTATGGGAAGAAGAATAAAGAAACTTAAGAACGTAAGACTTCATCGAGAGGGCACAGACACGCTGTTCTACGGACTCACTGCGTATGTAGCCATAGCCTTGATTCTGTGGTTCTATGTCGACAATAAAATTCCGTTTTGGAGCTTTGTGGTCGTCTTTGGCGTAATCTATTCCATAGTGGTAAACTTCTTCAGATGCCCCAAGCGCTACTTCGACGGCGAGACCGAAAAGGTGGTAGTGGCTCCGGCAGACGGAAAAGTGGTGGTTATCGAGGAGGTTTTTGAAGATGAGTATTTTCACGACAAACGTCTTATGATAAGCATCTTCATGAGCTTGTTCAACGTTCACGCCAACTGGTTCCCGGTTGACGGCAAAGTGAAATTCGTTCATCATCAGAACGGCAACTACCACAAGGCATGGCTGCCAAAGGCCAGCGAGGAGAATGAGCATGCCGACGTGATGCTCGAAACTCCCGAAGGCACAGATGTGCTGTGCCGTCAGATAGCTGGCGCTGTGGCAAGACGAATAGTAACCTACGCCAAGCCTGAAGAAGACTGCTACATCGACGAGCATCTGGGATTTATCAAATTCGGCTCGCGCGTTGACGTGTATCTGCCACTCGGAACTGAAGTATGCGTAAAGATGGGACAGGCTACAACAGGCAACCGCACAGTTATTGCACGGCTTAAATAAACATACAGCCGCTCTTTCTCGGAAGGAAAAGACACGGCCGATAACATTATTACGTTATGGCAAACATCATAGTTAGAAATATTCCGAACGCTATCACATGCTGCAACCTTATTTCGGGCTGCATAGCTACGGCTTTCGCCTTTGGCGGACAGCCTCATATGGCATTGACGTTTATTATAATCGGAGCCGTGTTCGACTTCTTCGACGGCATGAGCGCACGACTGCTAAAGGTTTCATCGCCCATCGGAAAGGAGCTTGACTCGCTTGCCGACGACATCACGTTCGGCATGGCGCCGGCTACAATGGCATTTTATCAGCTCGGCGTGATGGACTATCCGTCGTTTCTCGAGCCGCTGCGCACGGTGCTGCCTTTCGTCGCTTTCATCATGGCTGCGTTCTCGGCGCTGCGCCTTGCCAAGTTTAATCTTGACGAACGGCAGACTACATCGTTCATAGGCATGCCCACACCTGCCAATGCCCTGTTCTGGGGCTCGCTCATCGTAGGAGCGTCAGATGTGCTCGAGTCGTCGCCGTGGATGGTTCCTGCGGTGCTTCTGCTTATATTCCTTTGCAGCTATGTGCTGGTCAGCGAAATACCTATGTTCGCGCTGAAGTTCAAGCAGTGGGGATGGAAGGGCAACGAGGTTAAATACATTTTCCTGATAACTTGCGTGCCCCTGCTCATCATCTTCAACATTTCGGCATTTGCCATCATTATCGCGTGGTATGTGATACTGTCGGTTTATCTTAATATAAAGAACAAAAAATGATTGCAGCTTTATTAAATTTCTTATTTCTCATCCTGCTTGCAGTTTTCATTGTCGTAGGCATTGTGGCATATAAAATATACCGCACAGTGCATAGCGTGAAGAAACAGTTTAACAGTTTCAAGGGTAAAGAAGATAAAAATACTGCCGGCAGAGAACAATACAGCCGTACAAGCACTGAAGAAGAAATAATAATAGACCGGCGTACACCAGACGAGATGAACCGCAAGATCTTCTCGAAGAGCGAGGGCGAATATGTCGACTATGAGGAGGAGAAATAGGCTTTAAGCAAGCTACGAAAAGCAACAGCCCGCTGAGGGCAATACAACTACAACGATCTACTAACTTAACATTTTACATATACATGAGAAAAATTTTCTTAATGGTGTGTGCATGCCTGCTTACGCTCAGCGCAAGCGCCGCCGGAACAGACAAATACAGCAGTCTGTACGACAATCTTCCGTTCAAGATGCAACAGGTTACGGCACCCGTGTTTCCCGACAATGAGGTTAATCTGAAAGACTTCGGCGCAAAGGGCGACGGCTCTTCGCTGTGTACCGAAGCGTTTGCCAAGGCCATTGAGGCTCTTGAAAAACAGGGCGGCGGCAAACTTGTAGTACCTCAGGGCGTATGGTTCACAGGACCAATAACACTGAAGAGCAACATCAACCTGCATCTTAACAAGGGAGCTGTAATATTGTTCTCGCCCGACATCGACCTCTATCCGCTTATCGACGCGTCGTTCGAAGGACTTGACACACGCCGCTGCCAGTCGCCAATATCAGGGCACAACCTTGTAAACGTGGCTATAACAGGAACCGGAGTTATTGACGGCAACGGTGAATACTGGCGTCCGGTGAAACGCGAGAAGGTTACCGACAAGCAATGGAAAGAGTTTACTTCGCGCGGTGGTGCGTTCAAGAACAAAAAATATTGGTTCCCGTCTGAAGGTGCGCTCAAGGGCGACTCGATGAGCAACATGAATGTGCCGAAGGGCAACCTGAGCGATGAAGAGTGGCACAGCATAAGACACTTCTTGCGCCCGGTTATGATAAATCTCGTAAACTGCAAGAACGTTTGGCTCAACGGCGTAATATTCCAGAACTCTCCTTCATGGAACATTCATCCGCTGATGTGCGAGAATGTGCTGATTGAAGATGTACAGGTAAGAAACCCGGCTTTCGCACAGAACGGCGACGGACTCGACCTTGAATCATGCAAGAATGCCCTGATTGTAAACTCTACATTCGATGTAGGCGACGACGGCATCTGCATCAAGAGCGGCAAAGATGCCGACGGACGCAAGCGCGGCATACCGTGCGAGAATGTGCTGATTAACGGCTGCACCGTGTTCAAGGGTCATGGCGGCTTTGTTGTAGGCAGCGAGATGAGCGGCGGCGTGAAGAACATATATGTTTCCGACTGCCAGTTCCTCGGCACCGACGTGGGCCTGCGCTTCAAGAGTACACGCGGACGCGGCGGCGTGGTTGAGAACATCTACATCAACAACATCTCGATGTTCGACATTCAGACCGACGCCATAACTTTCGACCTTTACTACGGAGGCAAGTCGGCCGTAGAAGCTCTTGCCGACGGAGACGAAGCAAAACAGCAGAACGTACAGAAAATTAAGGTTGACGAAACGACACCTTGTTTCCGCGACATCAACATCAAACACATAACATGCCGCGGAGCGCGCCGTGCCGCTTACTTCAACGGACTGCCTGAGATGCCTGTTAAAAACATCACGCTGACCGACCTAGAAATTAACAACACCAAGGAGGGCATTGTAATAAACAACACCGACGGCGTGAAACTGAATGACATCAACGTTGAGTCTAAGGGAAAGAACTTCAACGTCCGCAATTCTGCCAACGTAACAGTAAACGGGAAAGAATATAAAAAGATTGACAACGAGGGAATAAGCCTCGACCTATAAGCTTTATAATGCACGAAATAAAGTATCGCAATAAATAGAATAAAGTATCTTAATACACAAAAAATAAAGAAGCCGTTGCTCAAAGCATAGATATTTATGCGTAAAGAGCAACGGTTTCTTTATTTTTTTACGTTTATGCGCCATTAAGAATATAACGCTGGCGGCAGTCTTTTACTACATGATGTATGACAAAGACGGCAGCGCAAAATGATGACGCACGTATAAATTATCAGTTGTGAACCAGCGTACCTATCTCCTCGCCGTTCATAACCTTCTTCAGGTTACCTACAACATCCATGTTGAAGACATAGATAGGCAGATTGTTTTCCTTACACATTGTTGTTGCGGTAAGGTCCATAACTTTCAGTCCGCGTGTGTAAATCTCGTCATAAGTAATGTCCTTAAACTTCACTGCAGTAGGATCTTTCTCCGGGTCTGCTGTATATATGCCGTCAACACGTGTGCCTTTAAGCATAACGTCGGCTTCAATCTCAATACCGCGGAGCGACGAACCTGTGTCGGTTGTGAAATAAGGAGAGCCTGTTCCGGCTGAGAATATGCACACATATCCTGCCTCCATAGCCTCAATAGCCTTCCATTTGCTGTAGAACTCGCCTATAGGCTCCATGCGTATTGCAGTCATCACCTTTGTCTTAACGCCTACAGAACCGAGAGCAGAGCTGAGTGCGAGCGAGTTGATAACCGTTGCGCACATACCCATCTGGTCGCCCTTAACGCGGTCGAAGCCCTTGCCGGCACCGCTGAGTCCGCGGAAGATGTTGCCGCCGCCGATAACGATACCTATCTGCACGCCCATCTCGTGCACTTCCTTTATTTGTCGTGCATAGTCGCCGAGACGTTCCGGGTCGATACCAAAGTTCTGTTTTCCCATCAGGCTTTCGCCACTAAGTTTCAATAAAATTCTTTTGTACTTTGCCATAATTATTTAATCGTTTAGGAGTTAAAGGAGTTAGAAGTAGTTAAAGGAGTTAAAGTCATATGCTTTATTGCTCTGTATCCGCTCTTAATTATTTGCAGCTTTAAATACTTGCATTGGTAAATATTGGTGCAACTTTTAAAATTATATTTACTGCTTTATTAGTAATTCTTTATCAACAAGGCATATGACTTTAACTCCTTTAACTACTTCTAACTACTTTAACTACTTCATTATAAAACATACTTCACCTCCTTAAACGCATATCGGCTCAGGCTTCCGTCATCGCGCCGAAGAACAAGATGACCGTCTGGCTCAACACATTCAAGCTCCGCCATGAAGTCGCCGCAGGCATCACTGTAGGCATGACGGCCGCTACGACGGTAAAGAGCAGAAGAATAAAGCGACGCAATCTCGTCATAACGGCCTTCATTGACCATACTGAGATAAATCTCGAAACGGCGGAGCAGAACGTCGAGCACCTTGTCGGCATCAACATCATGTCCCAATATCTGAGCCAACGAAACGGGATTGGGAGCGTCGCCAACAAACTTACGCTGGTTAATATTTATTCCGGTGCCGAGAATACAACTGCCGACATGGCTTCCACTGATTGTACATTCAGAGAGAGTGCCGCTGATTTTTTTGTCGCGCCAGTAAATATCGTTAGGCCATTTTATCGTTACGTCGTCTACATATTCGGCAACGGCATCACGTATGGCAAGCGACTCAGCCTCGAGCATGACATACTGACGAACAACAGGCACACCGACAGGATAAACCTTAATGCTGAACGTCAGGTTCTTGCCGCGCTCACTCTCCCACTTGTTTTCGCCCTGGCCGCGCCCTGCCGACTGAAAAGCGGCAACGCCGACAGTCATAATCAAGCCTTCCTCGCCTGAGTATTCACGCATCAAGTCGTTAGTGGAGCTGGTCTCGTCAACCTTTATTATCTTTATATCTTCCATTGTTTCAATAAGCCATGGGCAGAAAAGCATCCTCAATATGATTAATCTCACAAGGTCCGCCGGGCGTTCCTGTAACCGACACTATGTCGAAGCGCACAGGCATCTCGATATTGTTGGACCTGACAAACTTTGCCGCAGCCAGACTAAGGTTGCGTATCTTGCGCGCGTCTACTGCCTGTTCGGGCGCCATAAAGTCGGCATTTCGCCTGGTCTTTACTTCGACAATCACCAGATTGTCGGCGTCGATTGCCACTATGTCAAGGTCGCGGTGGCCGTCGCGCCAGTCTCGCCATATTATCCTGAAGCCATGCTGCTCAAGATATTCGGCGGCCTTCTGCTCGCCCCAACGCCCTATATTGTTATGCTCTGCCATGAGTTTTTCATGTTGTTTAAATAACACAAACCAGCCTCAACGCTCCGTCATGCAAGACGGCACTGCGGCTGTAATGCAAAAATACAACTTTTCTGCTATACATCAAAGGCTGTTATTGCGAAATGTTGTATTTTTGCACAAAAACAAAGATATGACAAACAACGGCATAAATAACAACGAAGAAGGCAAACAAGACTCACAACAGAAGAAGGACGAACAGTTTATGCGTAAGGCTCTTGCAGAAGCAGAGGCTGCAAAGGAGGCAGGAGAAATACCAATAGGAGCTGTTATTGTGTGTAAAGACCGCATAATATCACGTGCCCACAACCTGACAGAAACGCTGTGCGACGTAACTGCCCACGCCGAAATGCAGGCCATAACAGCCGCCGAAAACTTTATGGGCGGCAAGTATCTCACCGACTGCACGCTGTATGTAACCGTTGAACCGTGCCCTATGTGCGCAGGAGCCATCGGCTGGGCGCAGATAAAGCGCATAGTGTACGGAGCGCCTGACGACAAGCGCGGATTTCACATCTATGCTCCAAAGGCCATTCATCCAAAGGCTGAAGTTAAGGCAGGAGTGCTTGAAGATGAATGCAGAACAATGATGCAGGAGTTTTTTAAGGGGAAGAGATAAACGCAAGCATCTTATCATACATAATTAACGCTTATCCTCTCAGCGCTTTATCACGGATAAAGACGAAAGCGCCATATACAATAAACGCAAAGAATGTGCAGGCAAAAGGCTGTCAACACATTCTTTGCGTTTATACCAAGGCTGTCATGTTGCCGTTTATTATAAGCTTTACCTGACTTAATCCTAACAGAATTACAATGTAGGCGTCTCCCTATACATTCCGGACGAAGTAGGCAGATTGACTTTCTTTATCTTAGCGCCAAGACTAAAATTCCATGTCGCCGTAAGCATCAGGCGCGTTCTTGAGTGCAGCGTAAGGCGCGTAACCTCCCATCCGTCACCATACATTTTCATCTTATTCCTGTTATAGAACACGTTACTCCATACAAAGTTAAGCGACAACTTGTCTTTCAGCAGCGAAGCATAGGCACCGAAGTTTATTTTATATGTTGCGTTGTTCTCATAGCTCAGCGTTTCGGTCTTGCTCGTAGCACTCATTGCCATGGTAAGTCCAATACCCTTGTATATCGTGAAATCATTGTCTGTACGGAACGAGATGTTGGCGTTGCTCACCTTTCGTCCAGGCATTTTCTCCTCCATGTACACAGCTCCGAGAGTATTGCGGCTGTACCAGAAACTGAAAAGACGGCCAGAATATGTAAGTCTTAGCGTATGATTCATACTGGTACCCGCATTCTCAGGACGCGTAAAATATACGCCCGGGCGACTTCCGTCAGGCTGCATCAGCACCTTAACCAAGTCGTTGCCGAAATCCATACTATAATCTGCCGACCAAGACTTGTTCAGCGAGAAATATACCTGCATTTGGTTATATGTCTGCATCTTCAGCGACGGATTACCCACGCTGTAAAGTTGGCTGTTCTGCCATACCACCTCCGGCGAACGGTAATAATAATTTGGATAAGAGTAATAGCGGAAATAGCCTATATTGAGGAAGCGCCCTTTATCCTGATTAATGTTCCACTGAAATACAAAAGTAGGAAACAGACCTCTCTCTATATTGGTGACATTGTTTTCAGGAGAAAGATAGTCCTTATATATCTGTTCGCCCCACATATAGTTTAACTCTGCCCTCATATACAGCTTGCCTATCGTGATGCCATAGCTTGCCCACGCAGCGCAGTCGTGTCCTTTATTGACAAAGCGCATGTCAGAAACATAGTCCAAAGTCTCAGTACCCTGACTCTGATGCCGGTCTATAAGATAATAATAATTTAATCCGGCAGAAAGCGTTGACATTTTAGTCAAGTCAACCGAAACATAAGGTTCAACCGAAATGCCGTCAAGATTATACTTGCGATGTGCCATGTCGGACGTGATGTCTACCGCATAACGGTTGTCGGTATTTTCGAAGCTCTTGTTATATTCGGTCTTAAGAACGAAATAGTTTTTTCCATCAGCAGACAGCCCCTTAACAAACTTCAGTCCGGCGTTATAATTTCTATTATTGTCATTGGTGCTCATCTTCGTTTCCGAATCGCTGCTGACACTGGTCTGACGGCTGTCGCCTCTGCCAATGCCAACGCCGCCGTAAACGTCGATGCGGTCAAACTTGTTGAACGAGTATCTGAACGAAAGATTTTCATCAAGCGACCTGCCGTAGCTGAAACCCTTTATGTGTGTTTCGTTCTTCACGCCTTCATCTACGCTTGTCTCTGAATATTCCTGTCTGTAACGCTCATACGGACGCGAGTCAAAGAAGTTTCCGATGCTTATCTTTCCTTTAGAGTAAAGAAGATTAAATCCCGGAGAGAACCTTACCGGCGAATAATAGTCGGCCTCGCCATACATCGACACCGAACCGAGCAGTCCGCCATCACTGCGCAGATGCACTTTTACTATGCCTCCCCTGGCATTTATTCCGTAAGACGCGTCGGCATGAGGTATTATCTCAATGCGGTCGATCATTGACGGATCTATAGACTTTAACTGCTCGAAGCTCACTTTACGGTCGTCTACATATATAAGGGTGTTTTCTCTGCCGCGCACACTTATACTGTTGTCTGCAACGTCAAGGTCGCGCAGATAACGCATAAAGTCCACAAGAGTCTTGCCCTTGGCCATAGGATTGCCCTTCACCTGAACAACCACATCGCCCGTAGGTTTCACTTTAGAGTATTCGGCCATAACCGTCACCCCGTCAAGCATGTTTTTGTCTTCGTTCAGTTTGATTATGCCCATATCAGTATCTCCACCGACATTTACGCGTGCTACATAATTCTCATACCCTACACAGGTAACTTCCACACGATAGCTGCCGGCGGCCACGCCGCCTATACTGAATGCTCCGGCCTCGTCGGCCACTCCACGATACACCGACACGCTGTCGGTATTGTTATACAATTTCACTGTGGCATATCCAATGCCTGATTTGCCGTCTCTCTCACAAGCACGGCCTTTTAAATTAAAACCGCTGTTCTGTGCATAAACACTACAGAAAGTCTGCATAAAAACGAATAGCGCAAACAGCAGCTTACTCTTAATAATATTGCCATTCATGGTCGATAAGTTTTTTTTAATTGATAAACTTTTCGCCATAATTACTCTCTCGCATGTTTCAATACCACGTCTTTACACCATAATAAAAATTTTTAAATTCTTTGTATTCCACAGCACCTGCATCATGCAACAAGACAAATGTTGCTTAATGTGGTGTTTTCTGCACAGAGGCTTATGGTTATCGCCTCTACAAAATGATGAACATCACCGACGATGAATCCGGTGCCGGTTATATTTTGACTTACATGCAAACTGTTAATTTTGTTACAATTATGATAATTAATCATACAAATGTAAGCATTCTTTCTCAAAGCAGAAAGTAAAAACTGAAATTTAACACAAAAAACTGTCATTTCGTCAACAGGCATAAAGCTGATATAAGAGTATAGGTTGACACATACATAAAAAATTGGCGGGCAATATCTGATTTGGATATTGCCCGCCAATAAATGCCGACGCAGAGGTCAGAATAATATATTCTCTGAATATTCTGCCAATATTTATCTAACCTGTATTACAAGATACTTGCTTGTGCTCCAGAATATCTGCGGATTGGTTATGCGCAGCACATACTGGTCTTTAGAGTCGCGTGTAAGCGTGTAGCTGCTTGACGGATGCATGGTCAGAAGCTTTGCCGACTTAGAATAGAGCTTAATCTCTTTCTCAACACGTATGTCTATCTTTGTAAAGTAACTCTTGTTGAAGTTGCCCTGCAGCACCTTTCCGTTTACAAGAATCTTCTGCTCCTTCAGCTCTTTCTTTGTTCCGAACACATACCATGCTGTGTTGAGCTGCTTGTCCTGATTGCTTATAGTCTGCGATTTCTGCTCGCTCTCGCCCTTCAGGTTAGTAACGTCCTTGTTGAGCGAATTGATTGTCATGTCAAGTTCCTCAATGTGTATGTCCTTAGCTTCAAGCTGTGCGCGCAGGTCTTTCAGCTGGTTGTCTTTGTCTTCGAGCTGCTTAACCAGATTCTCTACAGTGCGCTTCATCTCGTCGCCCTTTACGGAGCTTTCACGCACCTGCTTGCGCAGTTTCTCTATCAGTTCACGGTTCTGGGCAAGGCGCTGCTGAATGAACTGTATGTTCTCGCGTATGCGCTGTTTTTTGTCGGCGCCCTCGCCGTCCTTCGCCACGCTTACGCGGTTTTCAGCTTCGTTAATCTGACGGAATCCTTCGTCAATATCATTCAGGAGTCCCATCATGTCATTTATCTCATTGTCCTTTTGCTCTATTATCTTCTGCAAAGAGTCTGTTTGGCTTACTTGAGGCAGATTTGAACCTGTTTTCTCGTTGTTACATGCGACCAAAGCCATAAAACAAGCCGCAATAAATAATACCTTTTTCATAATGCTGTCAATTATTAGGTTTTCGTTCTTTAATATTTTTGCCCGCCACAACGATTACAAACTCGCCGCGAGGCTCTGTTTCCTTAAAATGGGCTATAACCTCTGCCAGAGTGCCTCTAACGCTCTCCTCATGTATCTTTGATATTTCACGGCAGGCGCTCACTCTGCGGTCTTCGCCAAAATACTCTACAAACTGCTCAAGAGTCTTCAGCACTCTGTAAGGCGACTCATAGAATATCATTGTACGCGTTTCGTCGCGCAGACTTTCAAGACGTGTGGCGCGCCCCTTCTTCTGTGGCAGAAATCCCTCAAAGCAGAAACGGTCGCAAGGCAGACCTGACGCGACAAGCGCCGGAACAAAAGCCGTAGCGCCCGGAAGACACTGCACCGTGATGCCGGCATTGACAGCCTCTCTGACCAGGAAAAATCCCGGATCGCTTATGCCGGGCGTGCCGGCGTCGCTTATAAGAGCCACTGTGGCTCCGGCCTTAAGACGTTCCACTATCGACGCTGACGTGCCGTGCTCGTTAAACTTGTGGTGAGCCATGAGCTGGTTCTTTATATCAAAGTGCTTGAGCAGTATGCCCGACGTGCGGGTGTCCTCTGCCAAAACCAGGTCGGCTTCCTTCAAGATGCGTATGGCCCTGAGCGTCATATCCTCCATATTTCCCACCGGTGTGGGTACTATATATAACAAGCCCATAATTCGCCACAAATATAAGTTAAATAATCCATGAGTGCAAAAAAACGCTATATTTCTTTGCAATTTTTAAAACGTCTTTGTAATTTTGCGCCATAATGAACAACAATCTGGCAGGCGAGGCACACCGCCCTGGAAGAATAGAAGTTGTGTGCGGATCGATGTTCTCGGGCAAGACCGAAGAACTTATAAGAAGGCTTAAACGCGCCGAGTTTGCAAAGCAGAGAGTGGAGATTTTCAAGCCCGCCCTCGACACGCGATATTCTGAGATTGAGGTGGTCAGCCACGACCGCAACTCCATAATGAGCACGCCGGTCGACTCGTCTTCGTCGATATTGCTGCTGTCGTCAGACATCGACGTGGTGGGCATCGACGAGGCGCAGTTTTTCGACGACGGACTCGTGGCCGTATGCAACGAACTTGCCAACAAGGGCATACGCGTCATCGTGGCCGGACTCGACATGGACTTCAAGGGCGTGCCCTTCGGCCCCATACCCGCCCTGTGCGCCATTGCCGACGAAGTGACTAAGGTGCATGCAATCTGCGTAAGATGCGGCGCGCTGGCCTACGTCAGCCACCGTCTCGTGAACAACGAGAAGCGCGTGATGCTCGGCGAGCAGGCCGAATATGAACCGCTCTGCCGCGAATGTTACCGCAAGGCGCTTGCCGAAGACAAAAACAAGGACAAAACACTTTAATTATATGTTTGAAGAGAAAATCACTTTCGACAAATTCATACGGTGGATGCTCATAGCCCTGCTTATAGGAGCAATATTGTTCATCACCAACTATCTTAGCAACGTGCTCCTGCCGTTCTTCGTGGCGTGGCTCCTGGCTTACCTGCTCTACCCCATCGTAAAGTTCGTGCAATACAAGATGCACGTGCCCACAAGGGCTTTGTCGATCATTGTAACGCTGATTTTCGTCATTGCTATAATCGGAGGCATATTCTATCTCATCATACCGCCGATGCTTGAACAGTTTGACAAGCTAGGCGACGTGCTGTCGCGCTACCTGCATCAGACAACTCACATCAACAATTTTCCAAGCACCATACGTCAATGGATTGAGGACAACCGGCATGAGATACAGCAGTTTTTCAAGCAGAAAGACGTGAGCGAAGCCATCAGGAGCGCCATGCCGAAGCTTTTCAGCGTATTGGGACAGACGGCAAACATAATCATAAGCATTGTGGCGTCGCTCATCACGCTTATGTATATGTTCTTCATCCTGCTCGACTATGAGGCACTTTCAACCAAATGGATAAAGATATTCCCCCAGAAGGTGCGCCCGTTCTGGAAGGAGCTTATGGAGGACGTGGAGCGCGAGCTCAACAACTATATCCGCGGCCAGTCGCTCGTGTCGCTCTGCATGGGCATAATGTTCTGCATAGGCTTCACCATAATCGACTTTCCTATGGCTATAGGCCTCGGCATAATGATAGGCATAATGAATCTTGTGCCCTATCTTCACACCTTCGCCCTTATACCGACAGTGTTCCTTGCCCTGCTCAAGGCTGCCGACACGGGACAGAACTTCTGGATAATCCTGGCAGGCGCCGTGGCAGTGTTCTGCATCGTACAGATAATCAGCGACATGGTTGTAACTCCTAAAATAATGGGCAAGGCCATGGGCCTCAACCCAGCCATCCTGCTGCTGTCGCTCTCAGTATGGGGCACCCTTTTAGGTTTCATCGGCCTCATCATTGCCCTGCCGCTCACCACCATCTTGATAGCATATTATCAGCGATACATCACTAAAGAGGGGGATGAAAGGCCACAAAATGAAGAAAAATCAAAAAAAGTTGCAAAATAATTTGGAGAATTCAAAAAAAGTCCATACCTTTGCACTCGCTTTACAGAACGAATGGATAAGATGATCCGTTAGCTCAGCTGGTAGAGCACAACACTTTTAATGTTGGGGTCTTGGGTTCGAGCCCCAAACGGATCACAGAGGAGTACCAAATGGTACTCCTTTTTTGTTATATATCATCAGCAACAGCAGAATCACCGAATCGTCATGATAGACGGGCTGACGCCCTATCGAATACGCCCACAAATGACTGCATATGCATAAGTACACGCCAAATGCCCCGCAGCAGGCATTTTAAGCACTGCTGACGGCTTTTAATCATAATGACAGGACTTATATCAGATTTAATTAAGAACGGCCCTACAGACAAATATATGCCATTAATAAATTAAGAAGGACATCTCATTGTACTTTAATCATTTGTAGACATATCATAGTCTGTTTAAAGTCAGATATAATCATAAAAGGATAATCATAAAAAAGTTTCGTAAAAACTCGTCACTCGTCACAAACCGGCTTAACAAATTGACATACAACACGTTACAGTGTGACGAGTTTATCCGGCAACTCATCACAGGGGGATTCGTTTTAGGAGAAATCCTCACACGTGATGTAGGGACGCACCCTAGGTGCGTCCAAAACCCATAATCACGATATTATCATTGTAAATTATTTGGACGCACCTAGGGTACGTCCCTACAATAAATTCCATGCAACGAAATTCCATGCAACGAAATCTCTACAACGAACGTCAAATGCCCATTAAATGAACAACATTATTTTCTCATTTACTATATTTTGTCTCCATATTTATGGGCTGACGATTATCGTTAAAACAGTCAATATCCCATTTTGCGACATTGTTTTTTATATAATCTGATATTTTATTTCCATCTTTAATTCCCCTTATTATATGGTCGTGGTATCGTCCTTGCCAACAAAAATCAATATTGTTTCGTCTGGCAAAACATGTAACCGACTGTTTAAATCCACCAATCACCACGCTCAATGCCGTTCTGTGAGCCGGCATATATTGGGAGTCTTTCCTATATTCGTCAATGCAAACAATAACATGTATATGGTTTGGCATTACAACAAACAAAGGCACTTGAACATATTTGTAATGCGTAGATAATTCGTCCAATGCTTTTTGTGCAAATATTCCAACATTAGACAATTGCATTTCACCATTTATTATTTCACCAAAATAATGGATTCTGTCATTTGTACATATTGTAATAAAATATATTCCGCCGCAATAATCATGAAACGATGCCCTGGGACTTTTGCGATATTTAAAATTTTCATTTTGCAAAGTATCTCCCCGTGAGTTTGTCCTTTGTATGTCGTTGGTTTGTTTTTGAGGTATATTATTTTTCATGGTAATGTTTTTTAGATATATTATTTCTGTGGACGCACCTGGGGTACGTCCCTACAGTACGATAAACGGATTATGCAGATTTATAGGTTTACAGATTCAGACATTTTTCTATACAAAAATATTCATTTTTTGTAAAATGCATGCATAATTACGATATGTTTTTATAAAATACATAATTTTTTTCATACATCATTGCACATAATTGGCAATCATTATAAAACATTGTAAACCATTAAAACCATTGCCGCAATGTAGGGACGTACCCCAGGTGCGTCCAATACCCATCACAATGTTTTTTGCATTAAAAACAATTATTCGCATTTCACATATTTTGGTGGACGCACCTGGGGTACGTCCCTACAATAAATGCAACAGTAAAACTGTATATCTAAGTCAACCGATGACAGTAATAAGTTTGACGAAATTCAACATAAATCAGAAAATTATCCGAATGAAGTCAACCACAATCAGGGAATGGCAATATTTTTATGACCATGAATGACGGATGTGATGAGTTTAAAATTTAACTCATCACACCATAACTGTCTGTAATACAATTAATTAAATGATTTTGTGACGAGTGACGAGTTTTTTCAAAACTTTTTCGCATTAACAACAACACTGATACTTCATTGAGCAACAAATCTTTTTATATTATCAAACACCACCTTTTACCATGTAAAACCATACCTTTTACAACACAAAACACCACCTTTCACCATGCAAAACCATACCTTTTACAACACAAAATGCCACCTTTCACCATGCAAAACCATACCTTTTACAACACATTAGCATTGTTGCGAATCCAAATTTCATTGAATGGATTTCATATTTTAATTTCGTTGCATGGAATTTATTGTAGGGACGTACCCCAGGTGCGTCCAAATAATTTACAATGATAATACCGTTATTATGGGTTTTGGACGCACCTGGGGTGCGTCCCTACATCGTGAGGATTTATATTCCGAAACAACACCCAACAAAGCATTTTACTTTAACTCCTAGCTCACCACGGTGAGCGATAACTACTTTAACTCCTTTAACTACCAAATAAATCTCCTCTAACTACCAAAAACTATCCAAACCTGCACAAAAAAATCCCACCCACTGTCACTCTTGACAGCGAATGGGATTACTAAACACAGAACTTATTATCTGATGCAAAAAACGGGGGCACCATATGAAGAGAGTCTTGTAGAAACAGACAAACTCATATCAGACTTGTGCCGTACAGCAGCAAAATCAATCTGACAAGCACTTTCAGCCACTGCCGAAAAAATCTGACCGCAATAAAATGAGCTAACCAACCCTAACTTCTGCAATTATGAGGCGCCCCCGTCACTATTAACTTAATTAAATATATTTCGCAACGAGTTAAACTAATCAAAGTTATTTACTTGTTGTGATTACGGCACGACTCATACGCGGGTCGTCATAGAACATATTTTCTACACCACCCTTGTAGTCAAGCTTGAGCTGTGACTTGTCTATGCCGAACTCCTTAACAAGACAGTTGTATACTGCATCAGCACGATCCTTGCTCAGACGCTCGTTGAACTCCTTGGTTCCTGTGCCGGCGTCGGCATAACCTGTGATGGTGTAAACTGTAGAAGGATCACCCTGCTTGATAACCTCTGCGAGCATTCCGAGATTTACGCGGGCCTGGTTAGACAGGTCGCTCTTGCCTATCGGGAACACAATGAGGTTAGACGATGCTATCTGCTTTATTATTGTCTGAGCCTTCTCCTTGTCGTTCTGGGCGAGAGCCTCCTGCAGACGGGCGTTCTCCTCACTCATGCGGTTAAGCTGCTCGCGCATGGCGTTAATCTTGTCGTTGTCATACACGGTGCGTGTAACGGTCTTGCTGCGGTCCCAGCCGCGCGGCTTAAACTTATATGTAAGACCAACTGCTACGGTGAGCATACCCTCACTGCTGCGTCCGCCGATTTCACCGTCGAACTCATCGTTAACCAGCGTTCCGCGCAGGTCAAGGTTGAGGTCCAGAGCTGAACACAGACGGAAGGTGTTAAGAAGACCGAAGTGTGCTGATATGTCTGTGGCAGACGGCTCTTCTGACACGTGCATCACGCCGAGACCTCCGTAAGCGCTGAGGTTATACAGGCGCTTCTCATTGTAGCCACATATCATGTTAGAGAGATTGAACAGCACATCAGCATGGAAGTTGAAGTAATTAAACTTCTGCTTCTCCAGCCAATAGCCGTTACCTCCCTTTCCGGGCACATCCTCACCGGTGCTGTGAGCCAAAGAGCCCTTCTGTGTGGCACCCTTAACCGAAAGGCCGCTATACATAAGCCTTACGCCTATGCTCGGCGAGAACCACTTGCCAACAGCTACATCGAGAGCCGGCGAAATTCTGTCGCCAAACGAAGCCTGACGGTCGTGGTCGCCAAAGTAAACCTGGCCACCAGCGCCAACACTGACAAACCAGTTGCTCCAAAAGCCGTTTGTCTCAACATTGTATTTATCTGAGCTGTATTCCACATATTCTGTAGAACCAGCCTTCTGGTCAGTCTGAGCAAAGACTGAACCTGCAGCCAATATGACAAAGGCTGCCGCGATTGTTCTTTTAATCATATTATGAATTTTTATTCGTTAGATATTTTCATTAGTCTGCGTCTGTCACGAAACTTCCACTTACTATCTGCGCGTTCATCCAGTTCAGACGGTCTGTATATGCCTTCTTCATCGACTGTATTGCCTGGTCGAAGGTCATATCCTCATCGCCGTTGAACGCAGCGCCACACTCGTTTTTCAGAGTGCGTGTGGTAGGCCACATTGCCGAGTTGAACTTATCTGAAAGACGATTCTGAAGTGCCAGCCTGTCTATCTCTGCCACTACAGCCTGCAGGGCTGCATAAACAGCCGTCCAGCGCGCCTGTAAGCTACTTCTGAACGTCGGGTCTTTAAACAGAAGCGGATACCACATATAGGGCTTGTCGTTGACATAATCAGGATGTATCCATGGGAATGCCAACGCCGAAGCTCCATACAGCCACTCGTCCGTGTTACGGCAGTCGTAAGTTCCGCCGTAGGCACGCACCTGATCCGGAATGATAAACGTCTGCCAGTCGAAGTCCCACACCGGGCCCGCTGTCAGTTTATCCTCGCCGTCGATGTACATATATACGCTCTTAGGATGCTTGTATTCATCGTTGAACGTAAGTTCCTGCACAAAGAAATAGTCAATGACGGAGTTGATGTCCAGCTGCTTGTAGGCTTCAGAGTAGTTGCCGTTTTCCAGATTCTGCTCAATTGTCTCAATCTTATCTTTTATGGCATTAAACAGCGTTCCGTTTTCCGGCACTTCATCCTTAAACATGACAGGCAGTCCGCGGTCTGTACGGAAACAGTTGACCTCATCCATAGCGTCGTCGAACTCAAGCAGATAACCGCAGTCGGCAACAGAAGGATTGGCGTTGCCGCCATCCACCACGTCCTCATAACAGTCATTGATGTTTACGCGGTCTGCATCAATCTTCACCTTTTCACACAGGAAATAATTTCCCACATGACGGCCGTTGATAACCAACTCAACATTCACGCCGTTAGGATTCCATCCCAAGCCATCAGCATGAGCTGAGGCAGTGCGATGTGCTATGTCGAGGGCTACTGTGTTGCGCAGCGAAGTACGGTCCATCCAGTTTGCAAGAAGTTCCCAGCGTTTATCGGTCGGCAGTCCCTGTATTCCTACCTTCTTGTCGAATTTAAGCGCAAAAGGAAGCTTTGGAAAGTTCTGTGTGGAGTTGCCGCGAAGGCGCGAACTGCATAAAGCAGTTTCCACATCTACCGTTCCATCTGCATTATACAGCGTGAAATGGTCGTTTCCACCCCAATCTTCTTCTTTACCGCGCACGTTTATGCCGGCAGCAGACCAATAGACATTGCCGCCTTCCTGCTCAAGAACAGCCACCGGCAGTCCGGTGTTTGTCACTTTAACAACATAGGCGCGTTCCTCTTCACCATTAGAAACGACATACGTTACAGGCTTGCTGAAGTCCTGCTCGTCGGCTCCGCTCGTCTGTGCTTTTCCGTCCACTGTTACGGTCATGCCTTCAGGTATGGTGAACGTGGGCTTCAGCTTGAAGTCAAACAGATAAGGTATGCAGCCGGTAACGCTGTCAGTACCTACCGTCATCACCTCTGCCGTATTAGCCACAGGCTGTGTCTTTCCGTTCTCATACACCAGTTTGGTGCCAAGAATTTTGCCTTCGTTGGCACTTACATCGAATGAGAAACTCTTGAACACAGGACGCTTGGTTACAACCATATCTGAATAGTTGGCAAGCGTCAGCGGGAACGTGTAGCATGTGTTAGCAGCGAAGTCAGCAAGCGAACGGCGGGTGAACTCTGCCTTGTACTGATGTGTCAGAATGGTGATTTTTATATCGTCGTTCTGATGTATGTCAGGGGCACAGGTCATATATCCCGTCAGCTCCTGTCCGCTCGTAAGCGCCGGAGCATCGCTCCATTTCATGGTCAGCTGGTTCACTCCGTCGGCAGCACCTGTCCATGTCACAGCCTTCGAAGCTGCGTCGAACGTAAACTCGCCGCCGAGCCTGCGTCCGTCAGGCAAAGTCAGGATGATGCTTTCAAGATTATCGCCTTCGAGAAGAGTACCCGTGGCGTTGATGCTGAACCTGATAAGGGAAAACAGATGCTCGAACGAGAACTCATATTGTCCGCCATCAGCTGATGAGAACGTTGGCTTGCCTACTTTATAGTCGGCCTCTAACGTTCCGTCGGCCATGTTGTATGCCTGAACAAGCTTCAGGTTTCCTTTAATAGCCGAGACATCCGACGAAGTGTTGCCTTCGTCATAGGGATAGTAGGCGTAAGAGGGAGATTCGCCCTGCTTCAGATTGCCTGCAAAGACGGCCTCAGGCGCGGCACTCGTATTTGAAGATACGAACAAGGCGTTTGCCGTTCCGGCGCTTCCATACACACCGATACGGTCGCCCGGCGACCACAATATGCCCACCGAACCGTCTGTCGTAACTCCGTCAACACAAGTACGCGTAGGTGTTGAGCCGCTCATGCGTGCAAGAATCTTCACGTTGCCGGCAGCGTCGCCGCCGAGCAAAGACTCGTCCTGGCATGAAGCAAAGCAGGCTAACGCAATTACTAATGCCGCGTATTTTCGTATAGGATAACTCATTTATCTTATATGATACATTTTTCAACAATGAACTTTCGCTGAAAAACTCAGCGAAAGTTTCATTGTCAAATAGTGATTACTTATCCCAACCAACGGCATTTCCGCCATTTGAATAAGTGGCATTGTATTTTGATGAAGGCGTTGTGCTTGAGCCTTTCTTACGCAACGCAAACTTAAAGTTGTTGTCGATAATTGTCTGAATCAGCCAGTCGCTCTTGTAATCAACACCTGATCCTTTCTGCTTGTCAGCAAAGTTCATGAAGATAAGACCAAGTCCGGCATTTTCTTCACGCTTTTGCAACTCATCAACTCCCATCTGGTTCATATCAATAGCCAAAGCCTGAATACCAGTACCTCTGCCTTTTATATCGGCATTGTCAGAATAGTATCCTCCAAGGTCGTTCATAAACCATGTCTTATGAGATGTGTCATTATGATACAAATCAACACTCTTCGTAAACAAGTTCTTGATAAAGGTCTCTTTTTCTGCACGAGTTGCCTCCTGACCAGTACCAACACTTGTTACCTCCTGATAATACCATCTCAACTTAGCGTTAGAGTTCTCATACCACATTGGTTTACCCCAATCCATAGGCATACCGCCGTATATATCCTGATAATAAGACCCGTCATAAATCTTAGGACCATAAGCCGATCCCCAATAGGTAAACATGATAGGAGCTGTGGCTGATCCATAATTACTAATCATATTCTGCGAGTTATAATTAGCCTTTAATATGATTTTACCTTTCACATCATCAATCGTTGTTTCCGGGGTTATCTCACCTGTATAAATACGATTTGCTGCATCACCTGCAATACTGTTTACTTCATCACGAAGTTTTTCAATCCAATACCGCTCATTATCTCCAAATAAAGGAGTTTCACCAGAAGAATAAGTCAACATTACAAAAGCAAACTCATTCGTTTTTTTAGCCTTCTCACAGGCATCAAGATAAGATGCAATCTGAGCAATAGCTTCAGATATTTTCATGACAGTTCTATCCTTATTTTCGCATATTACATAAAGTCCATCATATCCACGCCAAGAATATTTGGTTGCAGTCTGGAATATAAATGCACGAACACCATCCTCGAATTGCTTTTGAATAGTTGCATTCTGATAAACTCTGTCTGCACCATTATCACTTGTCAAAACAGAGAACTTACTTCCAGGTATAGAAAGTTCTGATACATAGATATCTGGGTCAAGTGAACTCATCCAATAGTTTGTGCCTCCGATTGTCAATGGAGGAAGAATAACACGGTTGATTTTATGCGGAGTAACATCAGCTGTCTTCAAAGTCTTCCTGCAAGGAGCACCATTCAACAAAGACACAGTAACACGAAGAGTACGCTGCTCTACAGTATTCTTCAAGTCTTGTGGAATGATATAAGCTTTTACGTTAAGAAGCTCATTTGGACCAAGTTGAATGAACTGCTTGTTTTTATTATCATAGCAAGGAATAGATATACGTCCGCGCTCCTCGTTGAAGTCACCAACCGGCTCACAAGTGGCTACTGCACCTTCTCCGGTACTTGCATTTCGGATATTACATGTAAAATCACCCGTAAGAATAGGCGTTGTACCGTCAATCGCGTCCACATTAATATTGGTAATTGTAGCAGTACCAGACGATGGGCCCTGCACCGTAATATCAAGCACTGTTACCAAATTATGGAATTGCAAATTAATGGCTTTACTCTTACCTACCTCCGAAGGTGTTACGGCATTATAAGCATACATATAGGCATAGTCCATATTCGGAAGTCCGAAATAAGTTTTCTTGCCATCAATAGCACCATTGGCTCCTTTCTCAACAATTCTCCATTCCTGCACTTGCTGCGTAACAGGAATATTGGCAGTAATCTGGCCTGTCTGATCCTCTTCAGCAGAACCCTTCACAGCACTTGCCGGATAGAAAGCATAAAATCTGTGCTCTGTATCAAGATCTCCCCATTGCAGACCGGCTTCACTTGGGTTCACTTTTGCAACAGTTGCAGCTGTTGCACGGTCTGTTTCGTCGGGCGTTATCTTGTAATTTACAAGATGACTTGCTGGCTGCGATGCTTGATTACAGAATATAGCAATCTCATCGGTGCCATTAGCCTCCCAATATACAGGGACTCCGTTTTTATTACGGTCTCCATAAACAGTTCGGGTTCCCGGCTTTGCCTCAATCACATCAGCATCACCAGATAATCTAGACCCGAACATAATTTCCTCACCCGACTTAACGGGATTTTTAACGGTATTGTCCAGATTTTCATCTGCACAACCGCTAAACATAGCCGTAAGTGCTATGCCTGCTATTAAAAATATGTTCTTCTTCATAATTTAAATTTTTTAATTATTAATCCCAAGTATCTCCTGAATAATCGCCTTCCCATTCTGCACCAGGGTTAGCAAATCCGTGTTCCTCAATGGTAACGCCCTCAGCGTTTTCGGTTCCATTTTCAAACACAGAAGCCGACATAAACCCGTTTTCCAGGTTTACCTGAGTCTTCCGGGTTGACGGAGACTCATACTTTTCTTTCTGTTCTTTTTTCATTGCAATAAAATTTTTAATAATTAAACTATAGTTTTAAGATCTCATTTTTTCTTTTTTCCATGCTTGCCGTAACCATAACCGTAGCCATAGCCATAACCGTATCCGTAACCATAGCCATAACCGCGACGGTCTGGATCTACGCCGTTGAGCACCAAGGCCATGTTCTTGAGTTTCTTGTCCTCATAAAGAGCCTCTATGTCAGGCAGCTGTCTGCGGTCGAGCTTTCCGGCACGCACAACGAATATTGTCAGGTCGGCAATACGGTTTACGATGCTTGCGTCGGCAATGATGCCCATAGGCACGTTGTCGGCAATTATTATGTCGTAGCGCTTGCGCAGTTCGTCTATAAGCTGGTCGAGTCTGCTGTCCATAAGCAGCTCTGCCGGGTTAGGAGCAATCTCGCCCGACGGAATAAGGTCGAATGTGTCCTGATGGCGTATTATGTCATCGAGCGTCGTTGTCGGGTCAGCCAGATAGTTGGTCACGCCGTTGCGGTGGTCGCCGAAATGGCGGCTCAGCGTTGCCTTACGGATGTCGAGGTCAACCATAATCACCTTCTTCTTAGCCAGTACGAAGCTCATTGCCAGATTGCATGAGATGAATGTCTTTCCGGCGCCTTCGTTGAACGAGGTGAAGGTGATAACCTGAGTGGGATGATCCTTCTTCGACATAAACGACATGTTGGTGCGCAAAATGCGGAATGCCTCAGACACCACGCTGTCGTCGTCGGGCTGAATGAGCGGATAACGGTGCTGGCTGCGCTCTGTCTCCTTGTCGATAGGAATCTCACCGAGGAACGGCACGCTCAGCACCTTCTCAACATCCTTGCGTCCGTGAACGCGAGTGTCCATGAAGAGCACAAGCAGCCATCCCACACCGGGCAGGGCAATACCAATGAGCAAGCCCAGCAACATTATGCGGTTGCGCTGCGGAGCAATGGGCGAACCGCTGCCGTCGGCGCTGTCAATCACGCGGGCGTTGTTGTCGGCCATTGCCTGCGACAGTGCGTTCTCCTCACGCTTGTTGAGCAGGAAGAGGTAAAGCGCCTCCTTGATTTTCTGCTGACGCTCGATAGACAGAATCTGACGCTCCTTGCGAGGTATCGACGTAACGCGGTTTTGCGCTCTCATCTCGCGGTTCTGCGCGTCGATGCGTTTCACGTTAAGACTCACAATCATGTTGTCGACGGCACGTATGATGTTCTGCTTCATGGCGTGGAGCGAATTGTTAAGCTCCTGCACCACGGGGTTGTTCTCGCTGCTGTCATCAATCAGCCTGTCGCGCTTCAGTTTGGTGCTGTTATAGAGGCTGATCTGATTTTCGATGTTCATGTCACCGATGCCGGTGTTTGCAGGTATGAGGTCGGTCTCCTTTGAAGGATTGGTCAGATATTCCTTAATGAAGCGTGCAAGGCGCAACTGAGTCTCCAACTCTAGCGCGTCGGCATTATACTTCTGCGACTCGTTCATATACATGTTAGCCGAAGAAGAGATGTCAACCACCTGGTTGCGCTGCTTGTACGACTCGAGGTTCGACTCTACGTGGCCCAGCTCATTCTCGATTATTATCAGTCGTTCGCTGATAAAGTTAGCAGTGTTGACAGCCACCTGGTTCTTATCCTTGATGGCTTCCTCATTGTAGACCGTTATGAGCATGTTGAGCACATCTTCTGCACGCGAAGCCGAATTGTCCTTCAGCGACAGGGTAAGGATAGACGACTCCTCATCCTCCTGCTCAATGCCGAACACCGACCTGTAATAGCTGACAACAGAGTTGAGCGGGCGCTTGCTCACCTGTATAGGCTGGTCAACCCATGAGGTGTTGTAAAAGTTGGTGCGCGTCACCACCACACGCACGCCCTTGGCCAGAGTAACCGTTTCGTTAATCTTTACCGTGTAACTCGGCTTCGAGGCATTAACCCCGGAAATGTCAGACAGCTCTACGGTGTTGCGGTTCTTCGGCGTCATTACGAGGCTTATGCTCTGCTCGGGCATAACGTCGAGAAAGCGTATGAGCATAGGCGACTGAGTGTAAAGCTCGTTGGTGCGCAGGCCGTCCTCAATCTGATAGCTCACGTCGGCATGAACGCGCTGAACCACCTCCTGCATCAGTTTCTTTGAGCGGAACTGAAGAATCTCGTTGGCGACATTGGTCTTGTTGATAATGTTGTCAAAGCGGTCGAGACCCGACGTTGCGGTCTTGTTGGAAGGGTCTTTGATGATAATCGTAGCCGAACGGAAATATACGAACGGCGCACGTGCATACTTATACCATGCTATTCCGACGCATACAACAATGGAAACAAGAAACCATTTCCACTTTGAAGCCAAATAAACGAGCAGGTCGACTAAATTGACACTCTGATCGTTTTTTAGAGAATTGTTGGTTTGCATAAAACTTTATAAGATGATATTTTTTTACTTGATAGCCCAGAGAATTGAACAAACTGCTGTAATGGCTGAAAGCACTGTAGTACCAATCTGCCATCCGCGGTCTTCGGTGTCCTTCTTACGATATTTAGGTTCTACATACACGATGTCGTTCTGCTGAAGGTAGAAACATGGCGACTCAAAGATGTCCTTGCTCGTAAGATCGTGCATGAACATTTGTCTCTCACCGTTGATTTCTCTTATCACAGCCACACGGTTGGTCTGCGCCTTCGAGCTAAGGTCGCCGGCGTTGGCTATCGCCTCAAGCAGCGTTACACGGTCACCGTTGGCAGTGAAAGTGCCGTTGCGTCCGACTGCTCCCAGCACGGTGTACTTAAAGTTGAGAAACTCGATAGACACAATAGGGTCGCTGATATAGTTGCCTGCAATAATTTTTTCTCTTATCAGCTGTTTGACATCGTTGACGGTCATGCCTGCAACATGAATCTTGCCAAGAATAGGAAAGTCAATGTTGCCGTCAACATCGACACGATAGCCGCTCTGCTTGACACTGCCAGCTGCAGCAGCCGAAACACTGCCGTCATTGCCTACCTGAACGGAGCCTCCGCTGATGTTGAACGGAATGGCCAGCTCAGGGTTCTTACTGCTGACGGTGATGCTCAGACGGTCATCGTCGTGTATGACAGCCTCATACTTTGTAGCGATAGGATACTTTGTTCCCATCTCCATATCTTGCAGATAGACGAAATTCTTTCGCGACGCGCAAGATGTAAAAATCAACACGGCAAGAAGACTTGCCCATAAAAAGTTTTTGCTCATTTTTTTTTTGTTTTATCTGTTCTTATGTTTTAGTTCGTAAATGATTCATAACACTTAAGCGCCGCGTCCCTGTCGGGCAGACATTCCATAATTCCTACTGTAACAATCTCTGCCAAAACAGCCAGTGTGTCGTAGAGCATATTGCGCAGCATATAATCGCTGACTATCACGGAACATCCGGGATATATGGCAAGAAAGGCATCAACGCCATACTGCTTATAAAAAATATTCTGTGCCGCCTGCCTCAACCGCACCATACCGCCGATAGGGAAAGACATATTTTTATAACAAGGCGTCTTACCGCTCCACGGAGTGCCGTAGGCATAAGCCTTGCCGTCTATAATTCTGATTGTGGGGTTGTCGTCGTTGAGCAGTTCTGTGCCTGGTATGTTTTTAATCCAAAGAGACGAATGTGTGCTCTTGCCTGTTCCGCTTCTGCCCATAAACAGATATGCCATACCGTCACGAAACACTGCTGAAGCATGTATCGACACTGCTGCATGAGAAAGTATAGCCTGCGCATAAGCCACGCGGATCAAAGACGTCAAAGCATTTCCGGCATTATGGTTATCCCACCGGACGCAGACTTCAACTGAAGAAAAGTCTGAAGTGGCATACATGCCGTGCCGGCTTCCTTTGTCAAATATATCAATATAATATCCGTCAGCCAGTCTGTACAATACCAGATGCCCCATGTCATTGTCGCTCTCCTCTATCAGCTCACCGTCGTCTGCATGCGGCATACGGTCGGAAGATACGGCTGAAAGTTTTAAGAGCAGTTTCTCACCATTGCAGTCTGATACGGCGAAAGGACGGAACGACGGAAGAAGTTTTTCAATATTACACGTACTTGGCAGACTGACCGATATGTAGAAGTCTGCCACACGAAAATAGTAAGTGGTAGCCATCAGAATTGCCCCTTTAACAGTTGAATGAAATACCAGAAAGTTTCTTTAGGCGCGTAGTATGAAGCAAAGCGCATGTTACGCATAAACGACTGCAATGTGTCAAGCTTACGTCTGAACACATTAGCATCAGTAGCTATTGACGGATCATGCTGTCCGAAATTGCCGCCACGCCACACTATATTTGCCAAAGGAACAGCCGTAGGGGCCTTGTCTTTATATGGAAGATACTCAACAGGAAGACCGAGATAATCAACCATAAAAGCATGCAACAAAGAGGTCCATCGCTCTAAGCCCAGTTTTTTGCATACCGTTCTCATTTCTTCCGCATCTATCTCTCCATGCAGCTTATAGCAGGTGCGCGCCATGTCGCACATCTGTCTGAGTCCGATTCCACGGCTTATGGTATGTTTCAGTATATGCAGATTTTGCAACAGGACATCAAGAAATGGCGACGGTACTGTTATACAGACATAAGACTCTGCCGACAACATTACATAACGATAACCTTTGTCTATTTCATGCTTATCGACAACACTCTGCAAAAAAGGATTGTACAAGTCAAACAGATAACGGTGATACTCAATGTCAAAGCCCTGCCACTTGAAACAGATGCTTTTATCCGCCTGACGGGCGAATTTTATGTGGCGCTTACGCAAAGAGCTTAAAGCAATGTGCCATGCTATTCGATTGTTGAAATACAGATCGATGTCGCCGCATTCTCTTTGCAGCGGGCTTTCATAACATGTGGCTATCCCCTGCCCTTTCTGCAGCACCGGACTCAGGCCTTTTTCACGGTAGATATTATACAGTTGCTCTATTACGCCGTTCATCTTAATGTTTCTGCGCTCAACGGCGTCCGACTCGGCCGCCCATTTTATCAGGAGAGCCTGCGGCGGAAACTTGTCTTCGGGCAAAAGCGACAGACCATGAAAGGCCAAGGCAGTAACGGTGTGCTGACGTGAGAGGCGGTAAACATCGTTCCACTCAACATCTGACAGACAGAATGCCGAAACGTCTTCAGACATCTGTCCCCACAAGCCCGCCCTTACGAGCAGCAGCAATGCGTTGCGCAATTTCTCCACGTTAGTGTCTTTCTTTTCTATTTTCATTCAGATATTCAAATCATTGCAACAGGCCAAACTCTTTCCATTCGGCAATCTGTCGTTCAATGTCATTAGCAGCCACTTTTTTATCTATATCGAAATTTTCGCATAAATAATCTGACAGCATGTCAGGAGTGGCTCCGCCTTTCTCCACCTGCTGCCATAACAGGGCAGCTGTGCGGTTAAGGCTGTATACATCGCTCATATTTACATTTTCGCCAGAAACATCAACAATCATATACTGACTGCCGATTTTTCTGAGTTTAAGTCCCTGCTTAGGGCTCAATATCATTTTATCCATTTATATATTATGTCGTATGTTTTAAAATTTCTTTCCGGATACTATCGACGACACCGTAAGAACAATTATCTTAAAGTCGAGCCACAACGAACGCTCGCGCAGATATTTAAGATCCATTCTCAGGCGCTCAAGCATCTTTTCCATAGTATCGGTGTATCCGTTATAGAGTGTTGCCGGAGAGAATAGTCCCGGCTTTATCTGGTAGAGAAGCTCATAATCAGGATTAATGGCTGTTATCTTGTCGACAAAAAACTTACGTTCAGGTCGCGGACCGACAAAGCTCATTTCTCCTTTAAGAACATTCCAGAACTGCGGAAGTTCATCGAGATGATGCTCACGTATAAATTTTCCAACTTTAGTCAACCGCATGTCGTCTTTCTGACACAATGCAGGTTTGCCGTCCGACTCAGATTTTACCACCATCGAGCGAAACTTATACAAGGTGAACGGCTTGCCGCCCTGCCCTATACGTTCTTGTTTAAAAATAGCCGGACCTCCATCCTCATGCTTTATCATAATATAAATCACTATAAAAGCTGGCGAGGTAACTATCAACGCCACAAAACTGCCGATTACATCAAAAAAACGTTTAAGCATACGCGCAATAATAGTCATCTTATTACGCTTACAATGATTGCCTTCACTCATGTTTATTTCTATTATTGTTTAGTTTCATTTATCATTTTATTGTATATATCCAGACATCTGGCTATCATTTCGTCTTTTGTAAACAGATGCTTGTATCTGTTAAGCGCTCCTTCAGAATATTTATCATAAGCCGATTTGCTTTCCACCACAGTTTCTATTGCCTTTGACAGTTCGTAGGCGCTGCCAGGCGAGACATTGATGCCCGACTGCTCGTGAGCATTAACCCAAGATACTCCCGACTGGGGTATGTTTGTGGCAATGATGGGCTTTCCACACGACATGGCTTCGATCTGTACTATGCCAAAAGCCTCAGTCTTCTGCACACTACTGAGGCAGAACACATCGCAGGCGCCATAATAAGAAGGAAGATCCTCGTCGCTGACACGGCCGAGCAGCTCGACCTTTCCCTGAAGCTGCATATCGTTAATTTCGTTCTGCAACTCGTCGCGCAGCGCACCTGTGCCGCCGATAAGTATCATGTAGTTGTCCTTAAGATATTTAGCCGCGGCAACAAGAAAGGCATAACCTTTATATGCCACTAGCCGCCCTAAAGAGAAAATGATTTTCTTACCTTTGTATTTATCCTTAATGGCCTTCACTCTCACAGGATCGGGAGTCATAGGGTCAACGCCTATCGGCAGACATACTGTCTTATTCTGCACATCACAAAGAAACGGCGACTCCGACAGATATACAGGCGACGTGCCTACAATTACGTCGGCACGCTTAAGCAACCATTTTTGCAGAGGTATATACAACTTGAGCAACATCCGCTGTTTCTGGATATCGCTGTGCCAATGGAGCACCACCTTTCCTTTATAGCCAGACAGGAGCAAAGCCAGACAGGCCATAGGGTCAGGATGGTGTACATGGATGATGTCATACTGTCCCTGCACTTTCCTTAACGCAAAGATCATCGCGGGAGAAATCATAGTCGCTGCAACCTTGATTAATGTATGGCTGCAGAAAATCTTTGCATGATCATTCACAGAAACAGTTCTACTCGCGCCATGAGTGGCGGCACACATCATATCGCAGTCGACGCCGCGCTCTGACATACCGGTCATCAGGTCGTATGCCACTTTCTCCACTCCGCCGCTTATCGGGTAGAACTTACCTAATTGTAATACTTTTAAATTTTTATTAATCATATAAGTTTTTCTCTCGGCAAAAATCAAAACACAGATTAAATCATCTGTGTTTATTAATTGAAGTTCAGTTAATTTGATTGGCAAAAATCATTCATCACAACAAATCTTGATGATGAACAATAACCTCAGGATAATTACGGCGTATATATCCGCCCAGGCTATTATAAGTAAGTCCAAGACGTTTTGAAATCGACTTAAGACTCTCGGGTGTTGTTTCATACAACTTCATTGCCTCTGAATATTTTTCAACACTTCTGCTATACACCTTTTTTCCTGCGGTTGATCGTATCATTCCCTGATTCTCTAACAAACCTGACTCATGTTTACTAAGATAATCACGGAACACTTCTACATGTAATCCGAATTCGGAAGCCACCTTCGACACGGGGCGGGGATGTTTTCTCAGGCTTTCTATTGCGTCGGCATATTTTGCCGCCACACTCTTAAGGCGTTTCTTTGCCTTGCGCAAGTCAGTGTTTTCATCAACATCTCCTGTAATGCCTAGATGTTCAAGAACAAGATCTTTATGCCATTTATGCAGATAAGAACGCAGCCCTTCAGCAGAAACGCCTGTACGGTTGGCTATATCCTTCATTGTCATTGCCGTGTTCTTATACAAGTCTAAGGCTTCGGCATATTTCCGCTCTGTAGTCTGCGAGGGCTTGTATGTACGGCCGTTGCCTGTCATCTTTCCAAAGGTCTTTGTAGCTTCTGAATTTTTACGTTCCTTACGTTTTTCCTTAAGTATATCACTGTGATAAAACCTCATGTGCTGGCTGAATCCGCTGAGAGAGACATTACACCGTTCTGATATTTCAGACATGGTCATATCCGTATTTTTATACATCTCCACAGCCTCCGCATACTGTTTTATACATTTGTTACGTGCTCCATGAACTATGCGGTCGTTTATGCCGAGCCTTTTGCGCACCCGATCACGCCATACTAGCGTATCATGATAATGTATGCGCATAAAATTCGTCAATGCCGTTGCTCCAACGCCATATTTGCGCGCTATTTGTGAAATGTTCAGATCAATAAAAGCTAACGAATCGCAGGCTGCCACTGCATCTTTATATTTTGTATGGGCGTTTATATTTTGTTTTCCTGCTTCAAGAATCTTTACCGACTGCAAACTTTCATCGTTTACAGAAATTCTGTTGCGACGTAAAACCAGTTCTCGCCAATAACGCCTTAAATAACTGCCTAAGCCTCCAACAGACACATTACATTCTTCAGCTATTTTCTTTAACGATTTGTCTGTCTCTTCATAAAGCTTTACTGCCTTTTCATACTTTAAGTGCAATGCCTGCCGGCGTAAGACTACAGATTGCTCTCGCTTTGTTAATAAATTACATTCTGCCTGATATTTTCCACTGGTATTCATAAATAAATTATTTTAGTCCAAAGAGGTCATAAGCAGTTTGCCATTTAGATCTACACATCAGAGAGTCCGTTTGTCCTTTAAGCCAAAAGATTATAAAACTAAGGATAAACCAGCAGGACAAACAGACCTCTGATAATGACTAAGGCAAATAAAAATCAATAAATGAGAATAATAAATTGTTAAAATTAATGACCTTTTTGGGAGATTAGATTTTCATCAATTCATCATAAAGGCGGAAATAGTCCGCATAACGATCTTCCTTTCTAAAGTGCCGAAGAGCGTATTGTCGGCACGATGCGCGGTAATGGTCTTTTCCGCGCTGCCGCACGGCACGCGCCGCGTCGAGCAGTCCTTTAACGTCTCCTTGTTCAACAACATAGCCTGTACTGTCTGTCACGGCCTCAACGCTGCCCCCCGTGCGATAGGTTATCACGGGCGTGCCGCAAGATATAGCCTCCAGGTTCACCGTAGGATAATTATCCTGCCACGTAGGATTTATGAAGGCATCAGCCACTGAATACAGTTCGGCAAGTTGATTAACATTCTCAGTTCTGGATATTCCTATTATATTGTTCGGAAGTTTCTTTCTTTCTTCATTCTTTATTCCGACCAGCACTATCGTCTCGTCGTCGTTAAGCATACGGCTAAGCTGCACAAAATCGTCAAAACCCTTCTCGCGGCTCCATATACTTGCCACGCCCAGAAGTATGTGCTTGCCCTTCAGTCCGTATTTCTCTATCACATCATTCTCGTTACATATCTTAAAAACGCCGGTGTTTATGCCGTTGTGAATCACTCTAAAATTATATCCGCCAAGAAACGACTTTGACATCTCGCTCCTTATCCATTCCGACACAGGCACAATCACCAGCTTGTCCTTCGGCATTGAGGTGAAGGCGGTTTTCTTGTCCTCAAAGTTCCGCCTGCTTCTGTCAACGATAAAGCTTGCGGGGAATTCTCTCTGCTGCGGACAACCGCCGCAGCCTGTCTGCCACTTGTCGCATCCGGCATATGAATAATAATAGCAGTGGCCGGTGTACAGCCAACAGTCATGTACCGTCCACACCACCGGTATGCCGCTGTGCGACAGATAGTCGAACAGCACACGGTAATTCAGGAAATAGCCGTGAATGTTGTGTATGTGTATGATGTCCGGGTGTATACGGTCTATCTCCTTTACAAACTCGCGCGTGGCGTGTGTAGAGGCAAGTCCGTGGCGGTCAAACAGGCGCGTCTCAACGCCGTGCCACAGAGTGCTGCACAGGCTGCCCACGGGAATAGTTTCCGACTTGCAGGTCTTTATCCCGTCGCGCCCCTTGCCGTAGGCTATATAGCTCCGCCATCCGTTCTGCAGGGCCAGCTCGCCTATCTCCTGCATTATGCGTCCCGTTGATGTTGAAACGCGCAGCACAGGATTTATCTGAAGTAGTGTTTTCATTTCTTAGTTAAACCCTAATCGGTCGTCAGACCGCACATGGTTTTATCTATTTTGTACATTCATACTTTCAGCCGTCTTTTGTTTTCTGTTGGCATATTTTTATTAGCTTATTGACATAGCCCGCTATGCCTGCAAAGAATCTAACAAAAATCAAGTCAATATAAAGCAAAAATCCATGCCGAATCTTAACACCCGGTTTGGGTTAAAGAATTAAACAGGCTTATCCATTTATTCATCACCGTTTCTTCTGAATAAGTGGAAACCACGTTAAGAGCGTTCTTCGACAGTCTCTTTCTATATTCCTCGTCAACCATCACATTCATCATGGCGTCTGCCAGTGCCTGAATGTCACCGTTGCTTACCAGCAGTCCGTTCTCGCCGTCCTTGATGATATCCTTTGGACCGCACTTAAAGTCGAACGCCACAACGGGCAGCCCGCATGCCATTGCCTCGATCATCACCATAGGAAAGCCTTCATAATTGGAGCTCATCACCAGCATTGAGCTTCGCGCGTATTCATCGCCAATCTGCTTTGTCGGACTGTTTATCCGCATCGTGTCCTGCAGATGTCTTTCGTCAATCATCTGCTGCAGCATCTCCTGCCATTCGCCCTGGCCGAAGATGTCGAGATGCCAGTCGGTAAAATAAGAGTTACGCTGCACTATCTCCCACGCACGTATCAGCCTGTCGAAACCTTTCTGATAGTCAAGCCTTCCTACGGCTATTATTCTTTTTGCGGTAACGTCTGAGTAGTGGTCGCTCACATGCATTGCCGCGTTGGGTATCACCCCTATGTTCGGCAGACTGCCCCAATAGCCGCGGTCTTCGTTGGTCAGCACTACAAACTTGTCAAACCTTCTTACTATGCGTTCATCCTGCCGTGTGCGCCATTTGTCTATCAGTCCCATCAGACCTTTGCGTCCGTATTGCAGACGGAAGAACTTACAGAAATGCAGCTCCAGCACTTTCTTGCTGCCGTCTTTTATCTCCGGGATGAACGACGATTCCGACGGATAGAGCGACACCACGATGTCGACCTTTTCCATTTTCAGCAACTCCGTCAGCTTACGTTTGTGTTCCCTTCTCTTGCGCAAATAGCCGCAAATCTTTTTCAACGTCCCCTTGTCGTTGTCGTCCGAATAATTTATGTCCAGATCCGTCATCCTCACATTCTCAGGAAACGGATAGAACGGCGGCCTGTGATGCTGGTCTGTTGTAACAATAGAAACATCCCATCCCTTAAGGCGCGAAAGATATGTTACCTTATTCAGCAGCACACGCTCCATTCCGCCTGGGTTGTATGTTGAATGGGTGCAATAGATTATTTTCATTGTTTCACTAATTCTTGACCATCTTCATCCTTCAATGCCGACAAGCATAAGAAAGGAGCAAATACAACAAATATGTCTGTTGAAACTTTAAACCACACAATAAAATTTATCAGCAAGAAGATGACAAACATATATTTATATTCCTTTATTCTATTGGCACATACTTGACAGACTTTCACAAAGAATAAGGAGAATATTACTAAGCCAATAAGACCGAAATAGAACAAGAATCGCGAATATCCGACATCTGTACCTTTATAGAATCCTGTCCATGCCTTGCCGATATAATATGGGTCAATCGTCGTCGAAGCGATATAGCCATCACCGATAATCCAGGTCCAGGCATTATCAGGTAAAAGGAACTGAGCGGCTAACTGACTATTTGAATGAACCTCCCAACGTCCTGTTTCAGCCAAACTGAAGAAACCTTCAAATCCAAATTGGAAATATTTTTGCCATTGGGGACTAAAATTATATAAACCAACAGCAACAACAATTCCAACAAACATTCCGCCAACTACCCACCGCATTAACTTTTTACGGATATCATCTGGAATATTATTTTTAAATAGAAAGGTATAAAACATATATAAAAGTGCCAATACTGCACCAACAACTGTAGTTCGTCCTATTATGCTTCCTATACCTACCAATACACAAAACGCAACAAGAAGTAACGTCATATAAAGTCCGCTTTTCTCCTTTTGCGCAGCTTTTGGCAACAAAAAGGCTATCATTACCAACAATGCAGAGAATCGTGTTCCGGCGACATCAAGGGCACAGCCCAAACCATAAAGACGAGTCTCATTTTTACCCATAAAGCCTTCACCGGCAAGAATACTGTCGATAAAAGTCTTAACAACAGGAATAGTATCTACAGCAATTGCCAAGAAACATTGCAATACTCCTACTGTAATAAGATATACGCAAACTCTTTCTATAGTTACTGAACCGTGAGTGAATTTAATTGCGCTAACTACAAAATATGCAGCTGCCAGCCAAACCCACATTGATACAACATATCCAAGATAAGAATCGTCCGGCGTATTATTCAATACCATTGAAATTAAACTGGCTAAAGAAACCAATATTGCCCACAATGATACCGAAAATATACCTTTATCAATCTGAGCGCTTCCACTTCTTGCTAACTTCACCAATAAAAGAAATCCTCCCAAAGCTGCCATCATCATTTTTGTATTGACTGTAGGCAAGAATGTAAAATAGAAAGGAAAGAAGAAAAAACTGGTAAAAACAAGAGTCAGCAACACTTGTATAATTTTCATAACTTTTTATTCATCATAATCTAAACAAGGGAACTAAATTCTATATTCAATATACTAGTTCCACAAGTTTCTATTTTTGTAAATAATTATTTCTTATACATAAAGCTATAAAGAAAACGAAGAACTATCAAGTCGTGAAGTTTAACCAACCAAAATTGCCCATGGGCTGCACAAGCCTCAACAAAACGTATTCTCCATGCGACGTCCTTACGTTTCCATATATGACTATTTGCCTCTGGATACCATTCATTCCAAAGCGAAAACAATTTGCTGTTGTGTCCTGTTAAGAATGGCCATTTCATCAGAAGCATAAATGAATATCCTTCCTCTTTCCATGTTCCGTTATAACGTTTTTCGAGAAAAGACAGCACACGGTCTGAGTTATGTTTCAGTTCAACAAGATGTTTCGGCTTCGGAACATTTGTCATTGAAGCGCTGTTTGAAACATAATGATATAATGCTTTTCCTATATACGCCACTTTATGCGCATAAGAAAAAAGAAACATCATTGTCATATCCTCACCCATGGCATATCCTGCCGGAAATGTTATATTGTTGTCTGTGTATAAGCTACGCTTGGCAAGTTTATTCCATACATTATATTTCATTCTCCCATTAAGCATACCTTTTAAAGCTGCCTCCGGAGTATCATAAGATGGCTGCTTAAGATAACGTTCATTGTTTGGATAAGATATGTAATAATCACTCCAAACTATGTCAGCGCTCTCACGGCATGCGGTTTCATATAAAGTTGAAAGCAAGTCCTTTTCCACAAAGTCATCACTATCGCAGTGAAATATGTATTCCCCCGTTGCAACAGCCAAACCTGTGTTGCGTGCTGCAGGCAAACCTTTATTCTCAGCATGAGTCAGTATCTTTACATCATCACGACGTCTGGGATAATCGGTAAGTACATTTTTCAATATCTGTGTACTATCGTCTGGTGAAGCATCATCAACAAAGATATATTCTACATTATCCATCGTCTGCTCCATAAGCGACCGCACACAACGTTCGATAAACTTCCCAACATTATAAACCGGTATTATAACAGAAATTTTATATTCCATTCTTTTTTGCTTTTATACAGCAATCCAGTCTTTACACAAAATTCTTTCAGATGTAAATTCCGAACAACTGTCAGGATTAAACCACACCTTAGGTCCTATAACTATTTTTTCATTATGTACATTCAGAAACGCGCTCCACCAACTGTATGTGCTGTTTGATATAATATTATGCTTACATACGCTCATCAGCTGCATATCAAAATGACTTCCCCAACCGCTAGCCGGATTTCCTTCTACCAATGTATAAGGAAAATCCTTAAAATGTTCTTTCACCCATTCAGGATTATCCGTAAAAACATATAACTTAGGATTATTCACTTTTTCTGAAATCAGTCGGATTGCATTCTGATAATATTCTATTGGGCAAGTGTTCTGATACCAAATACGCTGTGCGTAATCCTTTCCCTTACGGACGTGTATGGCAACAGACTCACACGATTGCATTTCGTTTTGCAGTTTCAAATTTCTTTCATCTGTAAAAGGCTGAAATTTAAAACAACGTTTCACATCCTCTTCCACTGCCTCAACCATATTGGCATTTTGAAAAACGCCTATTATGTATTGAAGTTTTTTATTCTCGACAGGCAAATTTGCATCAAACGCTGTAGGCATGTTAACTACACTCGAAAGAAATGGCAAATATTTTCTACGAATCTTCGATATAACGTCAGAGCCTCCTCCTGATTTAAGTATATCAGAAAAAGAAGCCTGTTCTATTCTCGCTTTCGGAAAAATATCATTCCACGCAACCTTTTCATGAGCAAGTTTTGCAGAATTATAAAAGTCAACTTTTACATTATAACCTTTATGCATCAGAAAAAGGTAATAGCTATACTGAAACATACGGTTTGCCAATCCGCAGGCCATATTAACAATAATTTTCATCATCATTACATTTTTAGTTGCAATATATGGCTATCCATTTTTCCAAACAATAGGTGATTTATTTTATTTATCAAGACTGATGAAATAAAACTAAATCCAAAAGTTACAATATAAATTAAAATTGGATATTTAAGCCCATAAATAAAGTCATGAAAATAATAATAGCAAAAGAATGTATGAACCAGCCAAATATTTGTAGAATGCTTTCCCATCAACATGAAAAAGTTTTCTATATTACGGCTCTTCTTCATCATATTAAAGCAGCAAGCAAAAACTATCATAAAGAAAACACTCGCGGCATGAATCGATATTATAGCTCTTAAAATAAATGCGCATACTAATATAAAAAGCATCAAAACATTAGTCCATAGACCATTCAATTTAATTATATTTTTTATTTTATTAAATATATCATACTTTACAAATAACGCTCCCCACATAAAACTGCATACCATTCTTAAAAATTCAAAGAAATTATATAATGCATAAGATTCCACTAATTGGGGCTTGTATAATGAAATAATCAAATATGAAAAAACATAAACGATACAAGAGAACAAGAAACTTATTAAAAAAGTCCAACGACTTATAAAATGAAACAGAACATTTGAAGTAAGCAATAATAGAATGTATGGAAAAATAAACCACCACTCCCAATTATAACTAGTCTTCCAAGCCGTAATATTTTCCATAAAAATCATCCAATTACCAGGATAATATTTAGGAACAAGAAAGCAGCCTAAAGGGATGAAAACAATAAAGCAAGTCCAAAAAATAATATACAGTTTCAAAATCCTTTTTATTGGAAAAATATTTCCATTCTTCTGAAAATGTAAATATAAACCATATCCACTTAAGAATAAATATAATGGAACACAAATCTCAACAAATTTAGCCAGTTGACTAACTAATGGCTCTCCCAAGAAGTTTATACTAATGATACACTTTTCAACATTCTCTTGTCTATTAAATAGATGAAGCAATACCATTATTAATATTGCAGTGCCCTTTAACTGCAAAGATTCAGATTTCGTTAACATGCAATTTAAACAAATCAATTATATATGAACAGGAAATTAAAATTTATTCTTCAGACATTCCAACCACTTTGTAAGATCTTTCATTCAATATATAATACCTATATTGCCCATCATCGAAAAAAGATGCTACTTGTGTATTTCTGCTATTAACACTTTCTGTTCTATTCATAATAATGCGTTTTATTTTTCCTAAAAGAGTGATGGGTTCATAGTATTCTTTAAACATATTTATCGGAGCTTTAACCAATCCTCTTATAACAAAATATTTATATTTTTTACTATGATAGCAGCCGGCAACATTATATTTTTTATAATTTTCAACAACCGTTCTTTTATCCTCACACAATATAGCTGTTACCAATTGACTATTCTTTCCATCAGACAAATAATTTGAAAACGACGGATACATCCATTTTTCACTAAAATCCAATTTTTGCGTAAACGTGCGTCCAAAATAATTTCCATTTAATTTCCGTATGTGCTCCCAATATTCAGGGAATACTATAGTTTGATCTGTTACAGGCTTCTTATATAAAGTTTCAAGTGTATTATAAGCAAAAGCCCTATTATTGTAAATAGGTATATAAAAAGCACAAAACAGAATTATAATAAACGAATTTATCAATCTATAGCGACTGTCTATAAAGCCAGAGCAGTGTTTATAAAGTATTTTTATTATCAGAATTAAAGAACACAATTCTATGCAAGTCACTTGACGTTCACCTGAGAATACGACCAAAGACACTGCCAAACAAAAAATGATAGTAAAAACATATAATATATTTTCAGAAATAAATTTTACAAAACCATATTTGTTCTTAATCAACAATACCAATAATGATAAACATAATATAACGAACAACTTGGCATTAAATATCACCTGCGAAAAATTTGAGAACAATTTAGCCAAACTAAATCCACCTTCTAGATTATCAACTTGCCCCATTCTCACAAAGTTTCCTGGTGCAAAAGTAACGATTATGGTTCCTATCCAAAATCCTATAACTATATAAGGTACTGCACTCTTGAATTTCTTAAAATTAAAACAATAATAGAAAAACAACGCAGCACTTATCCCCAAAGAAAAACTTTCCTGTAGGCTGCCAACAAATAAGCCTATAAAAAAGAATAGAATTTTTGTTGCAATGTTATAAGTTCTCTTATTTTCAGCAATTACTTTATAGAGTATAATAAAATAGGTCATAGCGCATGCACTCCAAAGATAATTAATGCACATAGCAATAGATCCAAACCATATCATACCAGGACAAGGCATAAATAAAAATAATACAAAAGCTATAATATATTTGTCTACACTTCTTTTGCCAAATTCATTTCTTATTAATTTTAAGACACCAAAAACAAATAATATGAATATTAAAGTGTTTATAATTCTAAACCACTCTACTCCTAATTTTCCACAAAAATAAGCAGTCAGGGTATGTACTATAAATCTTCCATTATGCGTCATATAATCATGAGCCTGAAAAATGATAGCATCCTTTAAAGAATCTACTATTTTCAATCCTTCAATACTTTCATCATAGAAAAATCTATAAGCATAATCATCTGCTATAAATGGACTAAGCCTATCTAACAAATAAAATGCTATAAATACGACGATAAAAAATATTACGTCACTATATATGGTTTTTACGTTTTTCATCTTTAATATATTTTCTCGTCATTATACTCTCTAACTATATATACCGGACGATGCTTTGACTCATTAAACACTCTTCCCAAATATTCTCCTAAGATACCTATTGACAACAGTTGAATGCCGCCTAAAAAAAGTATAAGTACCACTAAGGTTGGAAATCCCTGAATCGGATCACCCCAGATGATTGCTTTAAAGAAATAAAAGAACATTAATCCTAAAGACAGAAAAGCTATAACAAATCCCAAAAGTGTAGAAATACGTAAAGGGGTTGTCGTGAAAGAAGTTATTCCTTCTATTGCTAAATTAAATAGATTCCAATAGTTCCAATTACTTTTACCAGCCACTCTGTCACCACGATTAAATATAATTTCCTTTTTCTTAAATCCAATCCAACAGAACATTCCTTTTGTATATCTTTCGCTTTCTCTCAGTTTTCTCAATGCCTCAATACATGATCTGTCCAATAATCTAAAATCACCCACATTAGTCAATACATCAAAGCGACTTGAATGTTTCAATATTTTATAGAACAGCAACGAGAGACTTTTTCTTAACCAACTTTCTTTTCCTCGATCATTACGTTTTGCATATACATCCTCATATCCTTCTTCCCAATATTTTATCATTTCCAATATCAATGATGGTGGATCCTGTAAATCTGCATCCATTATAACCATACAATCACCTGTAACATAATCGAAACCGGCAAGCATAGCGTCTTCTTTTCCAAAATTTCTTGATAAATCAACATAAGATATTCTAAGATCATTTTTGCGTAAATTCTTGATGATGGATAAAGTATTATCACGAGAACCGTCATTTATAAATAGAATTTCCCAGTCATAAGATTTACATGAATCCATTACTTTTACCAATTCCGTATAAAGCATTGGTAATGAAGCCTCCTCATTATAACAAGGAATTAGTACAGATACTTTCTTCATAATTTTTCAGTCTTAAACACAAATCGAACCAATAAAAAATTTATCGGTATTACGATTATATATACAGGAATCGGCGCATAATTCTTTTCTATTCCAACCCATATAAAGAAGGTTAGGAAAAAGAGGTGTAAGATATAATTGATTAAGTGACAAAAGATAAATCCTATACTTTTTTTTATTGTCGCTTTTGACTTAAATGTAAATATACTTGTTAGATAAAAATTACATATAAAGCTTATGACATAGCCTATTGTATAAGCAAGCCATACCAAAATAAAACGATTCAGTAATAAATAAATTCCATAGTGGATACCTGTTGCTAAAATTCCGACTATACAGAAACGTATAACTTCTTGATATTTATGTAACATCTCTTGAAAAGATTATATACTTGTAATATTATAAAAGAAACAAGAAGTGTTAATATAAAAATTATTAATGGTTTAATATAAGAAACATAATTGTCGTTATAATCCAAAATGCTCTTAATCTGACGATAGTAAGATAAAATGAAAATATGTAAAATATAAATATACGCAGAATATTTTTTCCCTATAATACTTACAATATTTTTCTTCTGTTTTTTGACAACCAAAGCATAATTGAAAATCGCGATAGCCAATATAGGAGTCATCAGATAATGATCTCTAATATAAATTAAGTCGAAGTGTTTGTACATAAAGACTTCAAAAGCCAGCAAAATCAAACCTATGATAAAAATATAAATCAGCGTATCCTTCTTTAATAAAGCAAGAATTTGTTTATTATATTTATAAATATACATGCCAAGTAAGAAATATGGCAATGAAGTAAATAGAAAATTACGATATAACCAAAACTTCGGGGAAAAGCTTAAAATATAATTTCCTAACAACAAGAATGGTATAAGGCAAAATAATCTATCCTTTATTTTGTGGCAAACAGCTAGAATTACCAAAACATTTATTAAAGAGAAAAGATACCATAAATGATCCCCAGCAATAGGAAAATTAAAAATAAGCATCTTATCCCATCTAAAAACGAACAAATAATCTATATTTTTGTCGAAAGCAATAAAATAAAAAATACTAGAAAAGAACGTTAATCCAAAGATCTTCTTATAATAATCCGTAATTTTATTTTTGTTTATAACATTTTGATAATAATATCCTGATATTAATAAAAATAATGGTACTGCAATACGGCACAATGCAACCACATAATCACCAATTACAGAAGGGTAACCTGTATGTATGCATATAACCAATAATGCAGCAAGTGCTTTAAGCATATCTATTGAATAGTTACGTTGCATAGACAATATTTTCTTCTATACAGAATAAATAAAAAATATGAAATAGGTGGACAATAAACAAAAAAGAAGAATAGCACCTTTTTCTTAAAAGAATCCGGCATATATTTTACTTTACTACGTCCATAATTTCTATGTTCTTTATAAAAATTACGATAGTTTTTAAGATTCATCAAATATATAAAGAACAAACGACTATAGTAGTCATTCAACAAATATTCAAATTTGCAAAATGAATAATTATATTTTTTCTTCAATTGATTTAAACTATCTAAAATCAAAGATAAATGATTACTAAAATCATCGGCACTCAAAGCATATTTGAATAATTTATTTTTTTCTTCGTCGTTATAATTATAAAACGCAATATGTACAAATTTTATACTTCTTATTTGTTTTAAATATCGTAATACGAAATCCGTATCTTCACCTATCCGCAATGAACTATCAAAGTAAATACCTTCATTTATAATGAAATTTCTTTTAAATAATTTAGCCCAGCATGTCATTAAATATATAGAACACAACTGTTCATCTAAGAACAATAAATCATCATATATATTAAATAATCTGTTTGGAGGAAGAAAAGCTTTTCTGTCATTAATATAATATGCGCCAGAAACGACCATATCGACAGGATTTGCTTCTTTAATTAATATTTCCAAGAAAGAATCTTGCACATAATCATCTATATCAATAAATGTCAACCACTTTCCACGCGAGTTACGTATTCCATAATTCCTTGCGGAACTTACACCACCATTTGACTTATGTAGCCCTCTTATTCTATCATCTTTTGTAGCATATTCATCACAAATTTCACCAGATTTATCAGTACTACCATCATCTACCAGCAATAATTCCCAATCTTGAAATGTCTGATTCAGAATACTATCCACACAGCGTGATAAATATTTATCTCCATTATACACCGGGACAATGATAGATATTAAAGGATTCATTTTTTCAAATATTTGTAGTCAAATATGAAATTGACTGGTTTTGAAGAATATACAGTTTCTTTTGTAACTGAGCGTAATCTATTATTTTCAGATTTCCTTTATATTCATCTGGAGATAAAATCAATCTTTCATTTAAAGAAAATGTTTCCAAAAGAGAATTAAAGCGACTCAACCCTCTATCTTTGTTCCCCACAGCAAGGAATTGTTTTCCAAAGATAATAGAAAATACACATCCGTGAAAGGAATCTGTCAATACGAACTCTGCATCATCGAAACTACGAAGCCATTGCTCAACCGGCATTTTGATGCGCTGCTCTAATGTAAGCATATCATCATCAATATCGCTACTCATCCAAAAAGGTATTAATCCCTTTTCCTTAGCTATACGTTCAACGAGATATTCTTTTTCTTTTGTTCGGTCTAACATATAGACCAACATATTTCCTTTTGCAGGTTCTGTTTTTCCATTTTTTATTAAAGCTCTGTAATCATCTGCAGAAAGTAATAATGTAGGGTCGAGCATTTGAACTGCTTTTACATCAAAACATTCTTTACACATCTTTATGCCAGATGATTCACGAACCGAAACCGCATCAAACTTTTTCAACAGAGAAGAACAAGTATCTATTTGTTCTTTTGTATATTCGCAATTATCAACACCAAACGAAGCAGCATAAGAAATGCGTTTAATTTTGGCATCACCTAAAAAGGACAGAAAAGCTTCTTCTATCGGTTGAGAATATAGCGGACGCCACACTTGATCGCTACCAACGATAATCGCATCGAAATGTGAGGCTATTTTATCAGTCCACAATCTTTTTGTATATTGATGAATGTACTTGTGTATAAATTTATCTGTATGTTGTCTGACAATTTCATGAGGAGCCTTTAATATTGCGACACTCTTTCCTAAAATGAAACGCTTAAAAAAACGTTTACACACAGCCATAGGATATATTATGTAATAAGAACGTCCATATCGAGGTTTTGACAATACCCGAACTTTGTGTCCCATACGTTCTAATATTGTCTGCAAGGCATAACATTGCAAAATACCGCCATAATTAGCATGCAGAGGCAACGTCAATATTGCAATCTTCATAGTATTCTATAGATTTTTCTTATTATCCGCATTAATATTTTAGAACTTGTAGAAGCATTATATGCAAAAGCAAAATTAGTTTTGTCCAACACCATGTAGAAAAAGCTTCTGTTTACAGGTTCTTTAACCGAATTTTCTATGCTTGGATTGAAAGCAGCAACCATTTCCAGTTTTTGCTCATATAATTGACAATTCAAATTTTTAAGTAAAGCAAGTGCATGTTCATTATTAACAAGCACAAGCCCACAACCTTTATCATCATCAATTTCAGGATGCAGTCTGTCAGCTCCCCAAAAGTCAGCTAAAGTTATATCGCTTTGCACATGATGAAGTTTAGCCGGACAATAATAACAGCTGGGACGTAATGCCAAATCTGACAAAAAAGCATTCATATATATATTTATGCCTGCAGGAATCACATCCTTTTTACCATTCTTATATTCTATTTTTACATTATACTTTTTCCAACCATTCTCTTTTGATCTAAAACTGATATTATTTATTTTATCAGCTAAAGAGAAATAAGAGTTTCGTTTTTTAATATTATAAGCATCACATACCGATTCGTGCAAATACTTTTTCCATACCTTTGGACTTGGTACTCCATGGCATACTAAATCTACCGTAAATAGATTCTGATACGGCTTTCGCAGAAAATTCTTTAACCCTGCTATTTGACACGGTGTACCTGAAAACAATACAAGCCGTCCTTCATCCAAAAATCTTTTAGCTTGCAGAAAAGAATCCCCAATATGGCTCTGCACATATTTAGAACCACGGAAGCGAGATAGTCCTTCTTTTGTTTCAGTATAGCTGTGCACGACATTCCATTGTTCATCGAAACAGGCTCCAAAGACCACTCCTCTGTTCTTAATAATATGCTCAGCTATCAATGTGAATATACCTCCCGAAGAACTTTGCAAACGAATATTAACATCATTATTTATACCAGCATAAACCACAGGTTCTTTTTTTGAATATACCGGATGAAGTACGGGACATACTTTTTCACATAATTTGCAATCGATACATTGTGACAATTCCACCTTTGGATATAAAAATCCTTCCTTATCAACTTTCATTGATATGCAGTTCTTTGGACATACGTTCCGACATGCCTCACATCCACAACATTTCGACTTATCAGTAATCTCTATCATAACGAGAATTTTTGTCTAACCAAAGATATTCTACTTTTAATAAATTGTCGTTCATTACCACTACAGCCAATAAAATAAATAGCCATAAAGGAACAAAGAGTTGTGAGTATGCACATCAATAAGAAACGAATAATGCCGTCAGACATTTGTATATATAACAACGACGGTATAACAGCGGCAGCAAATGTAACGAGCAGCACATTGCCACACACCTTATATAGATAGCGCCTCATTGAAAGTCCTACCATTTTACGCAAGAACAAGAGACGAAGGAACAAACAAGCAACAGCTACAATAAAAGCCACAAACAATGTTGATTCAGGTTGAAGTCCCATTTTCAAACAGATATATGACAATGGAAAGTTCATCAGCAACATGCCACCAACAGCAAGCTGATAATTACGAATTTTACCTGTCGACACCTGCAAATTGATTAAAGTATTAGACAAGATGTCGCACATGGTTACTATCAAAATGAGCCGCACAAAATTAACAGTGTGTTCCGGATAATGTTTAAGCCACAGAGTAAGGACGAAATCAGCTTCAAACAACATTGGCAAAGCGAACAACAACAGAATATAGTATGAGAATCTGGAGCCACGTTCTACCAATGAAAACATATAATTGTAATTACCTGCTGCATAAGATTTGGTAATCTGCGGGTTGAGGGCTGTCATGAAATTATTTGAAAATGACACTAACACATTGTTTACTGTATTAGCAATTCCCCTGGCTGCATTGATAATCGGTCCTATAAACAGGTTTAACAATATATTTACTCCTTGATCTTTTAACAGGCCTGCTGTACAGCCAATGAAGTTCCATCCAGCAAAAGAGCTCATTTCTTTCCAATAGCTGACATCAAAACTCAGTTTTAATTTACATTCCTCGAAATTGCGAGTGCAATAACTCCAATAAATTGCCTGCATAACGCAAACTACGCCAACAAGAAGTAAGGCATAAACTATCAGCCGATCGAATGACAATCCTGAATAGGCGATGAACAGCACGATAAACAACCTAAGAATAACATCTAATATTCCGATGTAGGCAAATGCACTCATGCGTTCATGAGACACGATAGACGCGCTGAACGGAACGCTCATAAGATTTATCACGAAAGTTAGTACTGACGCATGAAACACCCAGTTAGCCGCATACAAGCGGTCTGCCGGTATTGTCATGTGAGTATTAAGGAACCATAGGCCTATCGTTTCTGCAAGAACTATTATTATGCCTGACAGAACAAGCTGAATGCTCAATGATGTAGAAAATACTTTTTTTAATCCTTCCTTATCTCCTTTTCCAAGTTCAAAAGTCAAAAATCTGCTGACAGAAGAAGACAGAGAACTGGAAACCATTGAGAACATCGCAACCACACCGCCAACAACATTATATATACCATAGTCTTCAACGCCCAAAGCCTGCAACACCACGCGTGAGGTATAAAGCGAGACGAGCATGCTGAAAAGCATGCGGAAGTAGAGCATCAGGGTGTTCTTGGCTATCCGTTTTGTATTTTCCTGTTGTGCAGTCATCTAAATTATTTCCAATCAATCGTTTTACTTATAAAGGTGTGTTTCACCTTTTTGCCGTGTTTATATGTATAAATTTCCCCTCTGTTTCTCTATGTTGCCAAATTAGCTACAGGCGGAGATGAAGAAGGGTGATTCGCGGTGATGAAATTTGCTTACAAGACCTGAATATAATCAGGGTTAACCTCAACAGAGACGGTCAGCAGGTTTGACAGACTGACGAAGAGACGCTTGACTTTAGAGCCTTGTATCTTCTGCAACTTTCCAACATAATCGTTCAGCGGTCCGCCGATTATGCGCACCGTTTTGCCTATCATGCTAGGCTTTATATCAGCAGGAGCATAATATTTAGGATCATCAGCAGCCTCAACGGCATGAATAAAGCGCTCCATGTCAGCATCTCTTACTGTCATGGGCGTTCTTAAGCCATCACGAATAAACCTGTATTGCAGCGTGCTTACGCGCTCAACCACAGGATCAAGCATCCTACGCGACACATGTACGAACAAAAGATCTTGCATGAAAGGCACTTTCAGCGGAACACGCTTTCCGTTGACAAGTCTCACTTTCCATGTCATAGGTGTAAAAATCTCAAAATTCATATCACTCAGCATCTTATATGCCGGAAGTTTGGTGTTGGTGCGCTTAAGGTCGCGCATCACGAACCATTGAGGTTTGTCACCTATTGTAAATGTATAAATTTGTTCTTTTGTGTCTTCAAAATTAACATGTTGGCAGTTGGTCATAGGTTATAGCAAGGTATATTTTCTAATCCTGCCTACCTCTGTAAAGTACAGTATAATAAGCAGTTATAGATTATCGTGTCAAAACTTCTCTCATTCTCTCTAAGCATTTTAAAACGCTTCTGTCAAAATGACCTCATATCCGTAAAGTTTTCATCACCTAGTTTTTTTTGTGATTATCTCCTAATATGAGATAGTCGTTTCCGTGAAACATTTACATATAAAAACTTATAATCGTAATCATTGTAGCTAAAATGTCAACAAACGAACAATTTTAAGGAAAAAACAGCATAAAAGTGTTAAATTTGTTGTATGAAATTTTATTTTTTGTACCTTTGCAAACAAAAGACCGTCTCATATTAGGAGATGGTCTTTTTCGTGAAACAAATTTAATCTTGCAAGGATTATCTCATTCTTACATGAAGAATGAAAAAAGAGAATATTTAAAGCGTATGTATATCAAGTTTAAAATAAAATATATACAAAGCCTATAAATATTTATCGATTACAGGATTAACTCTATATTCCTGGTCATGATGTCTAATCTGCCACCTTATTTTCACAAACCTAAGGCATGAATATTCATCATCATTTATCCCAAAAACATCCTTTATATCACTTCAAAGACCCTTCAATATTTTCCTATTGGCTTCGTCAACCTCATACGACTTTATCGAGTCCAAATATATCTGGGTGGTTGTTTCCGACTCATGTCCGAGTCCTTCGCTGATTACCGAGAGCGGAATGTCCTTTCCACGCGCTATCGTTGCCCAGCTGTGTCGACTGTAATAAAGCGACAGCGGCACCGACAGATGAGCCATGTCTGCCACCTCTTTAAGGTGCCTGTTTATCTTCATCATCTGGTTTTGGTATTGCCGTCGCTCGCTTCCGTCCTCACGTTTTATTATAGGCAACAAATATTTGGTTTTGTTGGGCTTATACTTGTTAAGTATTTCCTGCATTTGCCTTGTCCATTCAATGACGAGCAGCTGCCCGGTCTTCTTTCGCCGGTAAGTGAGATAACCATTGCGCAGGTCTTTCTTCTTGAGATAAGCCATATCCACGAACGACATTCCGCGGGTGCAGAAGCTGAAGATAAACATGTCGCGGGCATACTCCCTGACCGGTTTCCCCGACAAGTCCAGCTCCTTTATCTTTTTGATATCGCCAAAAGAGATGCTCCGCTTCATGGTCTTGTCCATTCCGCAATAGACATGCCTGAAGGGACGGCAGTCGTGAGTGAGTCCCCGCTCCACCGCCATTTTATAGTTTGTGCGCAATATACGCATGTAGAACGACGTGGTGTTGCGCGAAAGGCCACGGCCCAGCATCTGGGCTTCATAAAGTTCGAGCAGCTCTGAGTCGATCATGCTGAAAGGCAGGTCTACCCCGTCGCGGAAACGCATAAAGCTGTTAAGAGTAGATCTGTAGGTCTCGCTCGACCTGATTTTGCCCAGCTTTCGCTTATAGCCAATCTGGTAATGAATAAAATTAAAAACGCTCTGCCCGGTATCGTCGTCAGGCAAAAGTATGCTTACCATATCGTCCAGCGACAATTGACGGCCGGCGGCAGCATAATTTTTTATAATACCCTTTATCCGCTGGAGTTCCCATTCGACATTAAACCGTATGAGATTTAAATGTTCATAACGCGGTGATGACTTTGCAGGAAGTATGATACGACCGTTAAAATCATCCCATTCATCATTGTAGATCTTGTATTTGCTCGTGATTCGACGAACCACACGCTCGTGAATCAGCTGAAATACAAGCGACCCCTCTTTATCAATGTGTAAAGAAGGCCTGAATTTTAATTTAACAGATATCATATTTATAATCTTTTGGTCATTATAAATATCACATCTTTTCTGCTCTTTACCTACAATTTCATGTACAACCGTTTATTGTTTTATTTCTTTTAACGTTTTAATGTCATTTACAGCCGTTTTTTCGCTCTTATTTAAAGTTGCAGTTACGCATTATTTATGTATCAACGACCTACCAAACGCCTGCTATTTTTGCGCCACATTCGGGGCACTCGCCGCTGAAACCGCGCACGTCTACATCATAGCCGCTGCGGCTTATGACGCGAGCGCCGCAATGATGGCAGAAGGTATCTGAGGCACCGGGCAGCGCAACGTTTCCGATATACACATAATGCATGCCGGCAGCATAAGCCGCGCTGCGCGCTGCAATGAGAACAGACACGGGCGTAGGCTCAAAGCGGGCAGCCCCGTCCTTAACGCCCATGGGCGTGGAGGCAAGCACCGACATGCTGCCCTGCATCTTGTACTGCGGAAAGAAACGGCTGAAATGTAGAGGACAGTCGGCAAAGCCGTTGTCGACAAGCCAGCGGCACATACGGGATATCATGCCGATGTCGTCGTTGACGCCGGGTATAATGAGGTTGGTTATCTCAAGCCACACGCCGGCACCGAGCATGCTCCTAAGCGTGTTAAGCACAGGGGCAAGGCGAACGCCGCTGACAGAGCGGTAGATGTCGTCGGAAAACGACTTCAGGTCTACGTTGGCGGCAGCGATATAAGGCAGCAGAGCGGCCAACGGACGAGGGTTGACATAGCCTGCCGTAACGAGTATGTTCTTAAGTCCGCGCTCATGGCACGCCACGGCACAGTCGCGCGTAAACTCATACCATGTGAGCGGTTCGGTGTAGGTGTATGCCACCATGCCGCATCCGTTCGCCTCAGCGAGCCTAACCACGTCATTGGCGCTGAGCTGCCGGTAAGGAACATTGGCAGGCGACGCCTGCGAGATGTTCCAGTTCTGACAGTTAAGACACGAGAGATTGCACCCTGCCACAGCCAGTGACAGACAGCTGCCGCCGGGATGAAAATGCAGCAGCGGCTTCTTTTCAACGGGATCTATCTGCAAAGCGCACACGCGGCCATAGCCTTCGGCAATGAGACGGCCGCCGCGGTTAACCCTGCCGCGGCATCTGCCCCGCTCGCCGTCGGCAAGGCGGCAGCCGTGAGGGCACAGACGGCACACTACATTGCCGCCCTCGGCAACTTCATAATATTCAGCTTCACGCTCCATACTCATAATGTTTTATTTCAGGTCGTCCTCACAGAACACTTCGGCTTCATACACATACAGCTCGGCATCGCGCCATCCGTCCCAGCCAAGTCCTGCCTTGTCGCGCGAGCAGTGGCCGAAGAACTCTTCTTTTGTCCATCCCGTCTCGCCGGCAACCTGCGGAAGGAACGTGCCCGAACTGGCGCCCTTGACGATAAACAGGCCGTGGCGGCCGAGCTGAAACTCGTCTATAGACGATATGCGGCGCAGCGGCGACAGCACAGATATCTCTATCTTTATGCCGTCAAGCTCGTCCTTGCGCACGGGATAAAAGCGAGGGTCCTCAAAGGCTGCCGACTTAGCCATTGCCATAACCGTGGCATAAAGCGGACGGTGGCCTATAAGATTGCCTATGCATCCGCGCAGACGGCCGCCTGAAGTAAGCGTCACGAAGGCTCCGCAGCGTGCTTTCAGCGCATCGTCAAGCTGTGTGGTGTCGCACAGCTGAAGACCGCTGCCGTTCAGTTCGTTCTCTATTGTACGGCGCGCAATGTTGAGCAGGGTGCGCTTCTCGTCGGCCGTAAGACTGAACGCCGTATCGTTTTCAGTTGTGTTGTCCTTGGCTTTTCCGCCCGTAACGGCAAAGGCATGATAGCCAACAACGCCGTCGTGGTCGCCATAAGGCGAGTCGCCCGAGTTGCAATATCCCAGATGCTCCATTGTGAGCGCGCCGCCTTTGCCCATCATCATGAGCAGCACGGCTATGGGCGACTGTCCGCAGGCGCTTGTGTAGAGGTTGGATATGCGACGCGAGGCGTTGTCGTTAAGTGCGGCGATAAACTCGGTGAGCGAGGCTTTCCCGATGGCTCGCCCCGTGATGCCGTCAACATCAAGGGCATCGGTGTAACGGGGATAATGAGAAAAGTCGCTGCTTATGACAAACAGGTTGTCGGCAGTGAAATATGGCTGCAATGCCTTTGCCACACGCTCCAGCTTGTTGATGTCTTGCGTACCTATTATTATAGGCACTATCGGCGGCACCTTGTCCAAACGGCGCTGCAGGAAAGGCAACTGCACTTCAAGGCAGTGCTCGGCGCCGTGAGCCTTTGGCAGACAGCAGAACACACTGTCGGCACGGAGCAGACTTTCGCATACGTCGAGGTCGACTGCCACATCGCCAAGGGGCGTGGCGTAAGCGCCGAACTGACTGTTAACGGATGCGCCGTCGAAGGCTGCCTTATGGCTCGGTCCCAACAGGAACACGCGCTTGTAGCGTTGCGCCGGATTGATGCGCATATATGCCTTTGCTGCCATTGCTCCCGAAAAGACATAGCCTGCATGGGGCACAATAATGGCGCGCACGTCTGTCGCCGGACTTACTCCTGCTGACTTCAAAAAGCCGTCGACATCATCGGCAAGTGTGTCTGCCGAGGCTGAATAAAACTGTCCTGCAACGGCCGGCATCCGCCTGTCGGCTGTATTGTGTGAACATGATTGCGAAATGTGTGTTGCCATAATGATAAGTATTAATAATATCTTTGTTTTCAAGGCTGATATGAATAATTGGTATCGTATCGCAAATATACAAAAATAATTGGGAAAGGGAGGGGAAATTTTTTTATTATTTAGGAGTTAAAGGAGTTAGAGTAGTTAAAGGAGTTAAAGTCAAATGCTTTGTGAATTAATAACAGCTACAAGAAGTTGGTCGCAACAAAGCTAATGTGCCGGCTGATTTGCAATTGTCGTGCAAGCGAGAGCAGAAGCAAATTATATTTGGTTATGCCGAGCGCAGCCGACAATCAATAAAATTAATCTGCCGGAATTGAATATCAGAACCAACGGTCAGCGAAGCTAATTTGCGCTCCGAAATGCATACCTCTTTATTTTTACATAGGAAGTTTTGCGGATCACAGATCCTTATATTTTATGCTGTCGGATTACAAATCCGACAGAACATTACCCTTGGGGATTAAGAGATTTTTAACGGAAAAATTAGGACAAAAGATTTTTGGGAAATAGAAAATGAATGTGTAACGGATGTTAATAAATATAAGGTTTCGAGAATAAGGCGTTAACATACGTTCACAGTTAGGCCGTTGTTTTACCATAAAAAGTATGGTTTTGTTGGTTAAATCAATGGAATTTGACCTGCAAAAGGGGCATTTTCGGAACGTAAATGGGCCACTTTTGCACCATAAACGGCAGAGTAATATTTTTTAACTGTTGAAGTTTTCTTCTTAAAACGGCATAATACACTGTGTTACAACGACTTAACTAAAACATGAAAATTATGACTATTTTAAGAAGAAAAGACGGAACCGGGATGAAGAACGACATTCTGAGAACGTTAAACGGTAAGAAATAATCCGTTTATTTTACATTTCAGAATGACAATGACTTATATTTAGAATTGATTGAGCAAGGGCCTTGCGATGCTCAAAACTTAAAACTGATGCTGGCATAAGGAAGGCAGTTGCCGTGCCAGATGGCTGAATAGAAACTGAGAAGATCCTCGTCGGACGGACGGCCAATGACATTATATAGTCCGCAGGGCAAGGAGCTTGTGGCCGAAGGCCTTTTCGAATGAATAGCCTACGTCGACACGATAAACCAACGGATCACGTACTGTGCGGAACTGATCTTCGGGCTGGGTGTTGAAATCATCGCCAAACTCAAGTACCTTGCCCGAACGCATCATGCCGCCGACAGACACAAGCGAATGGGTGTTGAGCTTAAACGACAAGGCTGCGCCCAACTGATGGGGCACGTCATAGAGCGACGGCATGCGGCCACGCTCAGGCATATAATCGAACCACTCGCGGCTGCGCGAAAAGGCATAAGAAAACTGAAGCATCCAGCGCTGCCAACTCTTGTTGAGATAAAAGCGCACACCGTAGCTGTCGCCGTTGCCCGCCATGACATACTGTCCCCAGCTGTCGTCGCCTACAAAGGCATCGGGACGCAAGGCCAAAACGTTGTGGCGTGTCTTATAGAAAGCAGAAAGTTCAAACAGACCGCCGGTCATGAAATGCTTCCACCCCACCTCATAATGCTCCGACGAACGCGGCTTATAGCCGTCGATGCTCGGCATGCGGAAGTCGGTGGGCAAGTCCCATGAATAGAGCCTAAGACAATGATAAAACTGCTCCATCTTTGAGAAATGGAGATAAAGCAGGTCGTTGTCCGAAGGAAAATACTTTACCGACAGGCGCGGCTGTATGCTATAATAGTCTTTGCTGCCGTGAGGAAAATAGCCTACGCCATGGACACCCACCTGAACAGACAGGCGCGACGACACACGTATGTGATTGTCGTAGAAGAGCGACACCTGGCTGATAAGCTCGCGACGGGTGCGCACATCGTCGCCGAAGGCTGCTATGCGGTAAGTGTCGTAAGAATATTTGGCGCCCCAGCGGGCACGGTAAACGTTGTCGAGAATGTAGCTGAACTCAGTGGATGCGTTAAACGAGCGTATGCCGCTGCTGATATAGCCGTCGGAGCCAAGTCCGAGCATGTCTGTGCGTGCGCGGTTGGTGTGTCCCGAATAGAATAGCGACGTGCTGTTGCCCAGTTTGCCGGCCTGAGTGTTGAACGAAAGCTCATAGATGTTGTTGCTCCAGCGGATTACAGGGCCGTTATCGTTGTCGTAGAGCGGAAGGTTATAATTGTCGCGTGAGCCATAAGCCATGGCAGTGAGCGATGTTACCGGTGAAACTGAATAAGACAGTTTGGCATTATAGTCGTAGGCAGAATGGTTAAGGCGGTCTTCTTCCGACCGCATGTTGTCGAAGAAGTCGAGCCAGCTTCTTCGTGCGCCCACCATGTATGAAAGTTTGTCTTTCACTATCGGTCCTTCTAACGTAACCGACGCGGCAGGCATGTCGAGCGAGAGGGTGTTGACAAAATCATTTTTGTTGCCGTCTTTAATATTAACTTCAGTAACCGACGAGAGCCGCCCTTCGAGGCGTGTGGAGAAAAAGCCTTTGTGGAATACCACATTCTTTACGGCGTCGCCGTTGAATATAGGCAGCAGAGAGTTGAAGTGTCCGGGATGAAACACTGGCACGCCGTCGAGCAGAAACAGGTTTTCGTCGTTTCCTCCGCCGTCGACCTGCAGGTTGCTTCCTGCCATCGACGATATGACGCCGGGCAGAATCCATATCTGCGAGAACAGGTCGTTGCGGCCGAACGAGAGCATGCTCGAAGGCGTAAGTCCGGCAAGTTCGCCGTCGCGCTTGACGGTTTCAACCGTAACCTCGTCAATCTCAAACGGCAGGGGTTTAAGATGAGTAACTATAGTGCGGTCGGCGCCAACACTCAGATGCCGGCTTGCCGGTACATATCCCATATACGAAATGTTGAGCACATAAGTGCCCGGTCTGACATAAAGCCTGTAAACACCGTTGGCATCGGTAATGGCGGCAGCACGCTTTCCGTCGCCGCTTTCGAGACTAACCACTGCCCCGTAGAGGCGTTCGCCACTCTCCTCCTCGAGCACCGTTCCGCTGACGCAGACGTTCTCAATCTTTTCAATCTGCAAGAGCAGCTTGCGCGGAGGCACAAACGCCGTGCGCACCTTATAGCCGTCGAGCACTTTAGTGAGCAGACTGCCCACGGTGTAGACGCCCGGCCGGCTGATGCCTACAACCTTGTTGACATCAACCTGAGCCGGATTGTAAGATATCACGATACCGAGGTCGGCCTCTATCTTGGACAGCCACTGACGCACAGAGGCAGAAGAGACGCTGACCCGCAACGTCTCTTCTGCCAACGCACGCGCACTGCTTGTCTCCTGCGCGTGCGCCAGAGTCATCCTAAACAAAACAAGGGCTAATACCCACAGTATCTTTCTTACGTTCATTTATAAAGCATGTAATGTTTGCCTGCCGCAAGAGTCTTATACCTGCATCCGCAGACAAAGGCAAGCTCCTTGGCTATCTCGTCGCCGTCGGCACCGTCGATGCGCGTTGTTATAAAGTTGTCGTCAAGTCCGGCGCCGAGGTCTATGCGTATGCCGGTGTGATTTTCAATCTCTGCCACTACCTTTGTCAAAGGCTCGTTGCTGAACACCAGCGACACTTCGGTATCGTCGGCATCGAAACGCTTGGCAGGCGAGCCGATCACTCCTGTGCGCAGACGTCCGTCAACGAGTTCGGCTTTCTCGTTTTTCTCAATGACTACGCTCTCGCGACCGGTGGTAACCTTCACGCGTCCTGTCTTTACATACACTCCGGCATTTTCTTCATGCGAGGCATCGACAAGGAACGAGGTGCCCATGACGAGGACATTCATCATGTCGGTCTCAACCTTAAAGCTTGCTCCGTGCTGTTTCTTAACCTTAAAGAAAGCCTTGCCCTTCAGGCGCGCCAGCCTCATTTTGTCGGCGCTTTTGCCTGTGTAGGCCAGCGTGGCTTCAGGATAGAGCACCACCTCCGAACTGTCGGGCAGCAGGATATGCTGCTCTGCTGCTCCGTTGTTGGCATACTGCACCATGTCTGAGCCGCGGCCGCCTGAAAGATATGGCAGCGCAAGGACCACGATGAGCAGCAGCGCAGCCGCCACCGACACAATGAGCATAGCCTTATGGCGCATGCCGCTCCACAAAGAGCCGCGGAGCCTCGGCTCCACCTTGCGCCATGCCGCGCCGGCATCGAACATGGCCGGGTCGGGCGTGGCAGCAGAAGCGCTCATAAGCTTCTTCAGCCTTACATACTCTCCCTCATTAGCCTTTATCCAGCTTTCGAGCAAGCTCTGCTGCCGTGGCGTAAGCCCTTCGTGGGCAAAATGCCTCGCAAGCAACCCGTTGATATCTTCATTGCTGTTCATCTTTACTCCCGATTTAAAATGATTGATAAAATGATTGTTACAAGCGCCGCCATGACAAAGCTGTTGGTTGCCACATACCGGCGAAGCAGCTTCATGGCCTTGGTCATCTGGTTTTCGACAGTCTTTTCCGACAGGTTAAGGCTCGACGCTATCTCGCGATACTTCATTTCGTGCATCTTAGCCATCACGAAGATTTCGCGGCAGCGTCCGGGCAGTGTCGACAAGGCAGCCTCAAGTCTGTCTTCTACAGCAGGCTCGCCGTCGTCGTGTCCGCTGACGGCTGTCTCCTCGTCGCTAATCTGACGGCTGTCTATAGGCACTATGTCGCAACTACGCTTACGCAAGAACGAAATACAGCGGTTTCGAACGGCAGTGGTTATGTACGCGGCAAACTCGTTCTCGGGCATGTCGTCGAGCTCCTTGTCCCACACGTTGACAAAAAGTTCCTGGACAATGTCCTCAGAGTCGTCCCTGTCGGAAACATATCCATAGGCTATGCAGCACAGCCTAGGATAATGTTTCAGAAATCTCGACTTAAAAAGTTCTTTTCTACTGACTTTCATCATTGCGTATGCGTAAAATTACCGATAACTAAAATCTAAAGCTCAAACCTGCAGTGACAAAGCCCTTATGTCCGAGTCCGGCCTCAAGGAATCCTCCTATAGTCTCGTTGCCTATTCTCAGGGCAATGGGATTAACCTGATATGCAAACGACGTGTTAAGGTCGGCTTTGGCAGCAGATGCTTTTCCGGCTTCGGTAAGTCCCTTCTCGGTGTGGCGCTTGAGGCTCACTCCGGCAGATGCGTTGCCGTAAAGCTCGATAAGTCTGCCTTTAAGATAAACAAACTCTGCAGTGGGCAGTACCATGAAGTTAAGCTCTCGTTCTTTTATCGAAGGTGTCTTGTCACCGGCCAGCGTCAGCTTGCTCGTAGTGTGAGAAAAGCCCAGGTCAGCACCCACTCTGAAACGATTGATTGCATAACGGTAGCCAAGTCCGTAAACTATCGAGGCTTTCTCGTCTGTACGTTTGCTGCCGGTAACGGCATCGGCTAGACCGAGTCCCAGCACGTCGACCGTACTCTGAGTTAATCCGTCGCTGACCGAAATACGTATCTCGTGTTTGTTGTCCTGAGCGTTAACCACGTTGACACCTGCGAAAATGCACAAAGATAATACAAATACTTTAAATTTCATAATGCTTGATTTTTTATTGTTAATATTATTTTCTTTTATCACTCTTTGCCCTCATAACGCAGCTAAAGCAAAATACCCCTATAGGGGTGGGAATTTTTTTTTAGGAGTTAAAGGAGTTAGAGTAGTTAAAGGAGTTAAAATCAAATGCTTTGTGGATTAATAACAACTATAAGAAGCTATAAGAGATTACGTGAGTTCGGTATAATAATCTTATGCAATAAGCCTACTTTTATCAATGATGTC
>ENA-ORRQ01000157-ORRQ01000157.1-human-gut-metagenome-genome-assembly--contig:-NODE-157-length-67797-cov-16.849621_pt1 | contig 67797 bp, 41 predicted proteins | sample MGYA00242177_ERZ509138 | MGnify/ENA primary metagenome ERZ509138 (study PRJEB26280, sample SAMEA2338628) | human gut metagenome | biome: human gut; feature: human-associated habitat; material: faeces... | reverse complement strand
ACTGTATTTCAATAATTTCAAAGACCGATTAGCCAACTTTTATTGGACAGTAGTGTTCAAAACTATAAGATTGTTCTTTAGGTGCATGGGTAAAGAAGTCGAAAGCCAAAGGTTGTTCTTTCCAATTGTGATGAAACAACCCGTTCCATATTTCTTTCAAACGCGCCAGAAAAACAGAATTCTTTTCGGATGGATATATAGGATCGTATTCTTTTACGAAACGGGCAAGCGACAGAAATGTGCTTTCAAAGGTGAAAATCTGTTCCAATATCTGTTTGTCCTCTTCATCGTCAGTATAATCAATATGCTTTATTGTATCAAACAGGATGCAATTATCTTTGTAGTTTCCTACGGTAAAAGAAAGGGTGAAAGAGATGTAGTAATCATCAACTTTGTCTATCTGCTTCCAATTTATGGATTGAATGCCACTGCACACTTTTAAAAGGTCGGTAAAAGAAAACGGAGAATGAAGCTGTTTTATCGCTTTCTTAAACTTGTTCATCGCACTTTTAGGGGTGGAAGATTGTACAGGAACTCTTATATCCTCATGTACTGATGGAAGTATGCTACTTTCTTTCCATTTCTCGAACCCGTCATTGTCTAATTCCAACAGCTTAGATATAAATAGTAGTTCGTCAGAAGTCAAAACGCTGTAATCTTCAATCCCATATGTAAAATAGGAGGATTTTCGGTTTATTCTTTTACCTTTCATCGTGCAATAAATACGATAAGCGACAAACGTATAAAGATATTTACCTTGCAAACTACTGTCTTCCTGCACCTCATGATTGAACGCCTCATAGTAAATATCGTGAGTTGCCAACACATAAGCATAGCAATTTTCGATTATAATCCAATCTCCAAAGGATAAATTACAGTGTTTCATATTATTCTTCAATTAATGTTAACGTGAGCTCAACGAATTGTAAGTTGTTGTAAATTTGGTGATTAGCGAAAATTGTCGCAACTTTATAATGCTGATTTACAAAAGATAATCGCTATAATCATCGAGAGCAAAGTTATAGAATTATTTTGTATGGCGGATGATTTTTGAAGGTTTTTGATGACATGACGGCAAGATATATACTTAAACCGAGTATGAAGCGCACCTTGTAAATTCCTGATTTCGGTTGACTTCAAGCAGGGGTTTAAGATGTGCGTGACGAGTAAGAAATTAAACTCATCACACTATAAATTGTGCACTTACAGTGCTTTATATTAAAATGTGACGAGTGACGAGTTTTCTGCAAAAACTGTTTTATACAGCATTTAGCCGAAATACGCCCGGGCAATGACCGGGAGTAACAAGCAATGACATACATCACGGCAAATATTCTGACTGGATGACGGCAAGCTTAGCGCAAGACGACAGTACAAAGATTGACGCGAATATTTGACTTTCAAAGAAAAATATGTATTTTTGCATTGGTTAAAAAATTACACTTTGAATTATGGACGTAAAAATAGAAGAGTCGTGGAAACAGCATATTGGCGGTGAGTTTGAAAAACCTTACTTTGCCAATCTTATCAACTTTGTACACGACGAATACCGCAACCATACTTGCTATCCGCCGGGACGACTTATCTTCAATGCCTTTAACCTGTGCCCGTTCGACAAGGTTAAGGTGGTGATACTCGGACAAGACCCATACCATGAGCCGCGACAGGCAGAGGGACTGTGTTTCTCGGTGAGCGACGGCGTGGTGTTTCCGCCATCGCTTATCAACATATTCAAAGAGATTGAAAACGACCTCGGCACACCGATGCCGCAAAGCGGAAGTCTGGTGCGCTGGGCACAACAGGGCGTACTGTTGCTCAACGCCACACTGACCGTGCGCGAACATGCAGCCGGAAGTCATCAGCACCACGGTTGGGAGGAGTTCACAGACGCCACAATCAGCGCACTGAGCAGAGACCGCAACCACCTGGTGTTTATCCTTTGGGGCGGCTATGCACGCAGCAAGGCTAAGCTCATTGACGGCTCGCGCCACCTCATACTGCAGTCGGTTCACCCGTCACCGCTGTCGGCCAACCGCGGCGGATGGTTCGGCAATCATCACTTCAGCCTTACAAACCAATACTTGCAGCAGCACGGCATGGAGCCGATTAAATGGTAACAAGACTACATTACATCACATATAGACAACGAATATGGATTTACCGATAATACAGGTGGGCGACGTGCTTGTGTCGCCCGACATTATAACAGAGCAGTTCTGCTGCGACCTCGATGCCTGCAAAGGCGAATGTTGCATTGAAGGCGACGCCGGAGCGCCTGTAACAATGGACGAGATTGGCGGAATTGAGGATTCGCTCGACACCGTGTGGACCGACCTTTCTGCCAATGCGCAGGCCGTGATAGACCAGCAGGGCGTGGCAGACATCGACCCGGAAGGCGAACTCGTAACGAGCATTGTCAACGGTAAGGACTGCGTGTTTACGTGCTACGAGAACGGCTGTTGCCTGTGCGCCCTCGAAAAGGCTCACCGTGCCGGCAAGACAGAGTTCTGCAAGCCCATAAGCTGCGCTCTCTACCCTATCCGCGAAAAGAAACTTTCTAACGGTCTGACCGGTCTCAACTATCACCGCTGGAGCATCTGCGAGGCTGCACGCGCCAAAGGGAAACAACTGGGACTGCCCGTGTATAAATTTCTGAAAGAGCCGCTTATCCGCCGTTTCGGCAAAGAATGGTATGCCGAATTAGAGACAACCGTCGCCGAGCTGCACAAGGCAGGAATAATTTAACAATCTCATAAAAGACATAAGCGTCCGTGTTTCTGACATCAGAAGCACGGACGTTTTCGTATATACGGCAATAAATGAGATACGCTATGCATCGGTGCTTATGTCGCAGAAGGCAGTAAAAGCCAACTACACAGAAAGTTATCATATAACAGAATATAAGACACAATCAAATAAAAGGCAAAAAATAAGCCCCGACGGAAAGTTGTTCCGTGCGGGGCCAAACCATAAATAAAAGCCAGACAAAATTACTTCACGATAGTTTTTGAAACCACTTTGCCGTCGGCAGTCTTGCCTGTAACGATGTTGATGCCCTTACGATAGGTGTTAAGCTTAACACCATCGGCAGAATAGATGCCTGTAACGGTTACGGACTGAACGGCCTCAACGCCGTCGATGCCTACAGTTCCTTCAGATGCCTTTCCGGCCTTGCTCAATCCGCCATACTCGTTGACAGCCTGAATAAGATATTCGTCGCCGTCAGTATAGCTGCAAGATGTGGCAGTGGTGAATCCTTCCACGCTGCCGTTCTTGGTTATAACGTAGCAGATGGCGTAAGGAACGGCGTCCCATGTGATGGTCTGCTCAGACTTGCTGATTACCGGAACAGGAGCGTCGCATGCCTCTGTGATAATCTCCGGCTGCCAGTTGTCGTCGCCTGAAAGCACGTTCTTAACAGTGTATTGTGCTGCCTCTTCGTCGGTCAGAGAGTTCTTTGCATATCCCTCCACCTTCTGAGTCTTGTCGTCGTCGGCATAATAGTAGTAATAGCTGCGGCGCTGTGACAGGTCTACGGGGTTGCCTTCGCCGTCAACGGTGTTGTAGTCGGCAAAGATAGCCGGTATTGCACCCATCGTCTCATACCATCCGGTGGCAGGTATGGTAACCTCAGCCTTGGTGTTGATAAACACGGTCTTAGGCTGGTCGTGCCATGGGCGTCCGAGCCATACAGAAGTTTCTGAAGGCACGCCGGGAGCGGTAATCACGTTGTTCATGAACACATAGCCCCACTTAGAGTCGCTGTTGTGCGACGGAGCAACAATGTATCCTCCGTCCTTGCGCACGATGTTGAGCGTGTCGCCGTCGAAATAATAGTCGCCGTTGTTGTAGATAAAGTCTACCGCACCCTCTATGAAGCAGTTCTTGACATAAGCACGGCAGTGAGAGTCGCTCGGTGTGATCCATGTATCCTGATAGCTGTACATGCCGCAGTTGTTGAACACAAGACGGTCGTTCTTGGTGTTAAGGGCCAGAGCCTGAGGTCCGGCATTCTGCTCAACGCCATAAGAGTTTACGAAGCTTATGCCCTCGAAGTAGAGGTTCTCGGCACGTGCCACGAACGTAGCGCCTACGTCTACGTGCAGCGCATTGTCGCCTCCGCACAGCTTATCGTCGCTGATAGACACTTTGTTCCGGTCTTGTCCGATGAAATGGAGATAAGGCTTCGATTCGGGCACATCTACATGCTCCTTGTAAACACCTTCCTTGATAAAGATGAGCCACGGCTTTACGCGTCCCTCGGGAGCTGCGTCTACGGCAGCCTGCACGGTTGTATAGTCGCCTGTTCCGTCCTGCGCAACCACAGCATCGTAAACACGTGCCTCGGGCTGCTTGCGCTCCATTGTTGTGAAGGTGAGGCTTACGCCCTCGAAGGCGTTGCCCGTGCGGTCTTCAATGGCTCCGGCAGGCAGTGTGAACGTATAGTCAGTAGAATATTTCAGACCTGTATATTTATATACAACTGTCTTTCCGCTTACGGTAGGAACAATCTCCTCACCGTCGAGAGTAGCCTTTCCGTCGTTGGCGGCAGCCACAACTTTCTCGTTGAACGTAAGTATCACAGAACCGTTGGCCGTAACGTCCTTAGCCTTGTCGGCAGGAAGTGTAGACACCAGTTTGGGCGCCTCGCCGTCGTCAACGATGTTTCTGTCAGCCAGCACGAATATTTCTGCAACGGCAGTTCCGTCGAGATTGCTCTCGCTGCCCACGAGCTCTGAAGTCCAGTCGGGCATGAAGCGTATGTAAACGCGGTCTTGTCCGGCAGCGTCGGCAGGCAGGTCGAACTCGCCTTCAGCCCATGCACGGTAAGGCAGAGTGTATGTTCCAAACTTAGTATAATTAGTTCCGTCAATGCTGTATTCGGCATTCACTATGCTGTGAGCATTGAAGTCGTCGCCCACGGCAGCCGAAAGTTTGATGTTAGAATATTCTTTTGTAGAGAACGAAATCTCGAAATAATACTGCTCGCTGAGGTTTCTCCACACGCGTGCAGCATACTTTCCGTTCTGTCCACCCTTCTCAGCTCCACATGCGAGCCACGAAGAAGTGAGGCCCTCGGCATTGCGCAGCGACAGCAGTCCGGCGTTGTCGCTCTCAGCCTTATAGTCGGCAGCACGCTCCTTGGCAGGAGTATCGCTGTAAAGGTCCCATCCTACGATATAGTCAGCGCAAGAGAATGTGGCAGTAACCTGCTTGTCGCCGTCCATGCTTATCTCGCGCACTGCGTCGGTAGAGTTGTCTTCCCAGTTGGTGAATGTCAGAATGCGGTTGTTGAGAACAGTGAGCTTCACGTCGGTTCCTTCCTCATAATAGTGAACGCCGTCAACGACATTGCCCTCAGGACTGAACTGAACGAGGTTGGTGTTGGCTCCGCCTTCAAGTGTGAGGTTGAGCGCATAAACGTTGTTCTTGGTGTAAACGGCAGTGAGCGATGTGTTCTCTGAAATCTCGAATGTATAGGGATTTTCGGTAGAAACCACCTCACCCTTGTCGTTGTTCCACGACTGGAAGTGATATCCGAAGTTCTCTGTGGCAGTAACGGTGATGCTTGTGCCCTCGTCGAACTCTGTTCCCGAAGGATTAGAAGATACGTTGCCGGCACCTTCCATGCCCGACTTAACCGACAGGGTGTATACGGGAACGGCAACAGGAGTGCCCTCAAAGTCGGCAGTGATGCTTACGTTGTTGATGGCGAGCTGCTTGCCTGCGTTGAGGTTATATACATAAATGAATATCTCGATCTTGTCGTTGAGCGTTCCGAGCTGCGACAGGTCGTAGTCGTAGCTTGAGAAAGCCGGGTTTCTTTCTGGATTTACATTCGATGCAATGGCCACTTTCTGGTCGCCGCTTACGGCATAAATGTCCATTGTACCGCCGCTTGTACCACATTTTGCAGCGTTGAACGTAATCTTTTTAGGTGTGAAGCTGATGCCTTTCTTGGGCACAACGGCAAAGCTGATGAACGAGTTTTCGTCCAAGGCATTGTTGATTTTCTCGGTAGGATCAAGTTTCGACAGCGTTTCGGTGCCGCATTTCTGCGTTCCGTTGAGCGTCAGTTTGCTGCCGAGAGTGTAGCCTGTTGACGACAGAGCCTCGGGAACTGTTGCCTCGGCAGAGGTGGGATTAGATGCTCCCTCGGTGAAAGGCCACGCCACTGTGGCGCCGTTGGCACTGATTTCCTGTGCGCAGAGCCTGCCTGTAATGCCCGTAAGGCACAACAGCAGGATAAGCAGAGGAAACTTCATGTAAGATGTTTTCATAATAATTTTTTTGACTGTTTTAATATATTACTTTACTTGTTTTAACCGTTCCATCGGCATATTCTTCCTTCACGATGTTGAGTCCCGGCTGCTTGTCGTGGCGCATCGTGCCGTCGGTGCCATAATATATTGTGCGCACGGAAGTGGCATTCTGTGTCAGCTCTGAGCTTATGCCTGTGGTAGAGTCTACAGCAACGCCGTGTATCGTTACGTCGCTCAGACAGATGGTCTTGCCTGTTGCGGCGTTGTTATACCAGGGATATACGCGTATGCGGAGAGTTTCGCCCTCGTTGACCGACAACACCGGCATGGCGCATACATACTGCATAGAGTTGGCGGGCATGCTCTTCATCTCGAAGATGTTTACAGGGTTGGCAAAGTTTTCTTCCTTTGAATAGTATATCTTGCAGCACATTCCGTTGCCGCCGCAGCCACATACGAACATCGACATGGAGTCTACCTTGAGCGTGGTGCCCTTTGCAGGCTGAACGGCAAACTCGATGTAGCGGGTTGAAACTTCGTCGATTTCACCGTCGGGCCATGCTTCTCCCTCTATGATGTTGCGCTGAGTTTTGCGCGAAGCGTCGAAGCCTGTCCACTCTGGCCATGTTGTGTTGGCATTAGGTGCAGAATATTTCTGAACCAACATACCGCTGTGCGACTGTCCGAGGGTGTTCATAGGTCCTGTAACCTCGCACTCGTCGTCCTTCTCAAGGCGCCAGTAAGCCTGAACGGGGGCACCGCCGTCAAGCACCACGCTTGTGCCTGTAACGGGTATGACGATTGTCTTGTCACCGCTGGTTACGGTTATTTCCTCATTTATGGCGCCTTCTTCGGCAAACTCGCAACGGGCATAGAACGTGCCTATCATGTTGCCTTCCTTATAGCTCATGCTGATGCTGCCCGAATAATTCTCACCGTCGGCCGACACCTGCAGGCCCTTGCTTGCCGTAACAGTGACGTTGCCCTCTGCAGGCTGAAGGTCGAAGCCGCTTATCTGAAACTCCTTTACCACAGTCTGTCCCTTGTAAGCCTCGCCGAGGTCGGCCTTTGACGGATTGACGCTGAGGTCGCTCGTAAGGTTGATATAATCTGAAAGGATGCCCTGTTTCTGCAAAAGCTGTGCGCAGAGGCGTGCAATCAATGTGGCGCCCATGGCCGAAGTGTGGGTGCTGCCTTCGCCGTCAAAGAGCAGTTCGTTGGCCTTGGCGTCGCCGTAACTCTCATAGAGTTCTTTTGTGGCGGTAGTAAGATCAACGTAAGAAACGCCCATTTCATCGGCTACCATGCGCATCTGATAAGGATAGTCATAGGTGTGGTCGTCGGTGCTGACCTTATTTCCCTCGGTAATGCCCGATGAAGTGAGCAGCGAGAAGTCGTCGCCGAGGTCGTGGCGACCGTTGCGGCGTATGGTGCTGCCCGTGAAATATTTGCGGCAGATGGCGCCTACCAGTACAGGGGTTGCGCCCAGGGCGCGCGTCTCCTCAACATATTTGCGCAGATACTCTTTATAAGTTCCGCTTGCGGTTGTGCCGCGATAGTCGGTTGCGGCGGCTTTGTCGTGCTGGCCTATGCTCTCATAATAGGCCTTAACCTCGTCGCCGTCCATGCCGTCGTTCTTCTCGTCGTTGTGGGCAAACTGTATCAACACGTAGTCGCCGGGCTGTATCTGCTTCTTGACCGACTCCCAGTAAGCTGCCTCCTCATAGAAGCTCTTGCTGCTCGCGCCACTCTTGGCACGGTTGTTAACTGTTACAGCATCGGTGAAAAACTGCTGAAACATCTGTCCCCAACCGCGCGTAACGGTTGTCGACTCGCTGTATGTAGCCATCGTAGAGTCGCCTATGGTGTGTACCTTTATTGCCATAATTGACGATGATACCAGCATACCTGCTGCTAAAAGCGTAGATTTAAAAAGGTTCATAATGCTTAAGTTATTTTTTAAGGTTATAATTTTCGTAGATAGTCTGAAGTAGATTCGGCTGCAAAGATAACCTTAATATGCCGATGAAATGGGATAAAAATTGTTCGGAAAGGTGGACTTTTCATCATTTTATGTCGATAAACCGCTTTTTTACGGCATGTTACACGGGGCATGGACATACCGGCAGGATTATCGTGAAAAGGCATACTGAACAACGTACTAAAGACAACGGCTTTGTAAAAGGCCACGTTTTAGGATGCAAAAGGCCATGTTTTAGCACGCAAAAGGCCGCCTTTCAGAAGATAAAAGACGGCCTTTTGCAACGCATTGATTATCTGACAGTTACAGAGGTGATATTGACACGGACTAAAAAGTATGCAAATCAGCCGTGCTGCGAATACTTTTTGCGGTAGTCTGACGGTGTCATGCCGGTCTTGGCCTTGAAAGTGCGGCCGAAGTATTTGGGATCGGTGAAACCGACAGAATATGCTATTTCGGAGAACGACTTGCGGCTCTCAACTATCAGCCGCTCAGCTCTTAGTATGCGCATGTGGCGCACAAAGTCGATGGGCGACATGCCGAAGAGCGACTTCACCTTGCCGTAGAACACGGTGCGGCTCAGGGCCATGGCTTTGGTTATGTCGTCTATCTTGAGGTCGGGGTCGGATATGCGCGGCTCAAGATACTCCACAAGTCGGCGCGCAAACTCCTTGTCGGCATCGGCTATGCCGGGCGAGTCGGCTTTATATATAAGATGTCCGTCGCCCGCTGCGTTGAGCTTGCTTACGTATGCCTGCTGAAGCTGGCGGCGCTGGCGTATGATGTTGTCGACACGCGACTTAAGGTAAGACATGCTGAAAGGCTTGGTTATATAGTCGTCTATGCCCTCGTTGAGTCCTTCTATGCGATAGTTGATGGCAGTTCTTGCCGACAGCACCACTATGGGTATGTGGCTTGTTTCGGGGCAGGCCTTTATCTTGCGTATCATGGTCATGCCGTCCATCACGGGCATCATTATGTCTGTGATGATGAAGTCGGGCTGACGGCTGCTTGCCAGCTGCAGGCCTTCCTCGCCGTTGCGCGCCTCAATGATGTCGTAGCTTGACGAAAGACTGCTTACAAGGAAATAGCGCAGCTCAACATTGTCCTCAACAATGAGCACGGTGATGCGGCCGGAAGAAAAATCAAGGTCGCTTACTGCCGTCTGATTATGCTGCAAATCGTCAAAAACGGCGGTTTCATCGGCAGCAGGCACAGTCATATTGGCGTCGTCGGCATCGGCGTCGAGCTTCTTCAGGTCGAGCGACTTGTTAACGAGTTCGAGCATGCGCATTGAGTTTTTCTTAACCAGCTGAAGATATGTACGTGCCTTTGCCGACAACGGTTCTTCGCTTAACACCTGACCAACGGGGCCGTCGATAAGCGTAAGAGGGGTGCGCAGCTGATGGGATATGCCCGTGAAGAAGCGTAGCTGACGCTCCTTAAGACGCTTCTCCATGGCTACGTTGCTGCGCAGGCGCCACACATAGAACAGGGCCGAAACAATGGCCAAGGCTACAAGAACATAGAGAAGCATGGCCCAGCCGGTTTCCCAAAACGTGGGATGCACATATATCTTAAGTTCGCGGGCGTTGTCGGTCCACACTCCGTCTGAGTTGGTGCTTCTAACAACGAGCGTATATTTTCCTGCCGGTATGTGGCTCAGCGACGCACTGTGGCTCATGCCCGTATAGCTCCAGTCGTGGTCAAGCTCCTTTATCTTGTAGGCGTAGCGTATCAGGCGGTTGCCGTTATAGTCGAGCGCTGAGAAGAATATCGTAACGTTGCGCTCGTCTTTCGGTATGTCGAGCATGGTTTTGCCGAGGATAGGCGTAATCTGGCGGTCGCCCTGAAACTGCACTCCGCTGAACACAATCATTGGCTTATAGCGGCTCTTGCTGATCTGACCGGGACGGAACGACAGGCTGCCGCCGATTACTCCGAGGATTATCTCGTCGCCGCGCGGCGACACATAGGGCTGCGCCTCGGTGAATCCGAGGTCTTCTTCCCAGTCGTTAGAGCCGTAAATCTCGCATTGCCCTGTCTTCTGATACAGCTTGTCAACGCTGCTCTCGCGCACCAGCCACAGATTGCCCGACGCGTCTTCAACAACCGACTGTATCAGTCCTTCGTCGGTATTTATGCCGTCGACGCTTCTAAACGGAATGTTGTTGCGGAGCAATTTTGACGTAGACGCCACCTGAAAACCGCCGCCCATCGTTGTTGCATACAGACGGCCTGTAGAACGGCTGACATAGGTGTTGAGCACGTCGGTTGCCATGAGCGACGTGGTGTCGCCCTGGATATGGGTTGTGTAGTAATAGCGCACTGACGAAAAGTTGGTCACGCGGCTGCTCATCGTAACTATGCCGCCGAACGTTGACGCTATCATAACGCCGCCGGGAGCCAAAGCAAGGCGGCGCATGCGGTTGTAAGACTTGTCGCCGAAGGGCTTCATAACGTTGTTGCTGTTGATAAATGCCAAGCTGCCGTCTGACTTCATTGCCGCCACGTTGATGCCTCCGCCATAGGTGGCAACCCACATACGGCCCGACTCATCCTCACAGAAGTCGTAAATGCTGTCGCAGGTCAGCGACCATTTGTCACCATAGTTTCGCCCGTAATGCGACACTCTGCCTGAACCGACACCGCCGCGCAGCACATAAATGCCGCGTCCCTTGGTGCCTATCCACACGTTGCCCTTACGGTCTTCAGCCATAGTGTAGACGCCCTTGTCGGTGAAACGCACAGGCGAGGCGACGAGTCTGCCCGACGGCGATAGATACATCAGACTTCCGGAGGACGCATCGGCTACGGTTACGAAACCGTTGTGAAGACCTGTCCACACGCGGCCCGAGCGGTCTTTCATCACGGAACGTGCGTCGGCATCGCGCATTGATGGCGTAAACTTGAAGCGATAATGATTAAAGTTGACAAGCGTAAGGTTGTGATTGCCGGTAAACCAAAGATTGTTCTGCACGTCTTTCTTATATTTAAGAATATAACTTATGGGAAGACGGTTGCTGTTTTCGGCATTAAGATTATACGGAACAAGGCAACGGCGGGCCTCGTCGTAATATGAGAACACGCCGTCTGTCGGGACAACCCACACCGTATGGTTGTTGTCTTCATGAAATACAGGACTTGAACTTGTTGTGCCCATCCATCCGTCGGCCTCAGCCTGAAGCCAGCTGACATCGCTGCCGTCTGACGAGATAAGACTGACGCCGGGTCCGGAGGCAAACGCCCAAAGGCGTCCGCGACTGTCGGTGAAGAGCGACTTAACCTCGGAAGAAGGCTGAGACGGATGCTGAACGGAGACGACGCGTGACGACGAGTCTGACGGACTGAACACCACTACGCCTATGTTGGTGGCAAGGGCAAGCCCCCGGCCGAAGCGGCACATGCCGTTGATGGCCGTAACGCCTGAAGGAAGGCGCAGCAAACGGAGCCTGCCTGAGTATGAACCGAAGAGGCCATTGCGTGAGGCGAAATAAACGGTGTGGCCGAGCTGACACATATATTCAAACATATAAGGAATATGTACGCGCGTACCATATAAATTAACGCTCGACGCTGCAAATATCCATTCGCGCCCGCTGTCGTCGGTCATCACCTTGCGTATCGGACCGTCGTAGACTGTCTTACGTGTGTCTATAACGGTTATGCCGCGGCGCTTCTTCACCGTGCGCTCGTCGATGCGGAGATTTATGTTGCCGTTGCCGAGCACCCACGCAAAGCCGTTGCCCATGGACAGGATGTTGCGGACATAAAAATTGTGCTTATAAAATGGGCGGACAAGGTCTGAAAGGTCAATATACCGGCATGTGGTGCAGTCAAAGAGATACGCCTTGCCGTCATAGGTGGAGCACCAGATGTCGCCGCACGAGTTGGGACGGATAAACTTCAGGCGGTCGGAAGTGAGCACCTGCCCTGCCCCGAACCGCTCGCTGAAACGGCTGAAAATGTAGCCGTCGTAATTGCACAGTCCGTTCCATGTTGACACCCACATCATGCCGTCGGGCGAAAGGCTGAACTCGGATATATTGTTGGCCGGAAGACCGTCATCGATGGTAAACGTCCTGACCTTGCAGTAAGGCTGAGAAAGGCACGGCGAAGCCATGGCAACAAAAATAATTGAAGCCATGAGCAATCGCAGGAATAATAAACTACCATAATATCTCAACATAAACGGACTGAGAAAAGAACGCAGCAGATTAGTAAAGTAAGACTGATATAAGGTGAACCAGTAAGAAACAGGATTATGACTTGCGGTAGGACATGGGCGACATGCCTACATGCTCCTTAAAATATTTACCCATAAACGACTGATTGGGAAAACACATGTCCTGAGCTATTTCCTTTATGCTCTTCGTGGTGTTCTTCAGCTGCACGCGAAGCTCCATAACGACATAATTGTCAATCCAGTCGTTAGGCGTGCGCTTGCTTACCTGCTTGACCGTTTCAGAAAGATACTTGGCCGTGATGCACATCTGATGGGCATACCAGCCTACGCGTCGCTCCGTTCTGTAGTTCTGTTCCACAAGACGTATGAAAGTGGTGAAAATGGCTTCGGCACGAGTCTGTTTCTTGTCGTTGCCCATCTGAATACGGTATATGGCGTTGCTGAGATCGTAAACCATTGCAGAGATAAGCATCCTTACTACATCCTTACGGAAATGTTTGCCCGACTCGTCAATCTTCTTTTTAACGAGTTTGAAATAGTCAACAGCGTCTTCTATCTCGTTGGCCTGAAGCTTAAATACCGGGTGGCTGCGTGAAAACAGGAATAATGATGACAGTTCATGGATGCCTTTGACTATCTCGTGAAAGAAATCGTAAGACATCATGATGCCGATGCCGCGGACGTCGTCGCTGGGACGGAAGTTGTCTACTACCTGACCTTCATGTATTATATGGACTTCGCCGGCATGTACATGATAAACCTCTGTGTCGGCTGTATACTTATAGCTTCCCTGCAGGCACATACCTACGATAAGTCCCAAATTGCGGCTTGGTCTGCCGGGAACCGGCAAATTGGCGAAATCGTCAAACAATATTATATCGTCATCTATACGACTGAGATTTAAATCTTTCGTAACAGAGACAGTAGAAACTGACACCAAATCATTTTGTTCCATATTTCCAAAATTTTGTTTTGCAAAGATAACAAATAATCAGTCACACACAAACTAAAAGAAACAAATAATATATGTTTAACTCAAATATGCCATTAAGCTGCTCAGAGCTTAATTATGGTATCATATTTATGCCGTTCTATCGTTAGCCCGTTTTCTTTATCATCTTACCATATGCCTAAGATAAAACGACAATCCTGCCGAATTAAAATCATATTTTTGGGGAATAACAAGGCTTGTAATGAATGGCAGAACACCTCAGTTGGCCGACAGAAAAACATACGCGACAATACTTTACACAGCATGAATGCTATGAATATGCAATATACAAAAAACCCCGCCTTGACCTGACGAACAAGTCTTGGCGGGGCCTTTTCTGTTTATTTCTGTTTGTTACCTAATAGAAGCCTTACGACTAAAGATATTAAGCAACATCTGTGTAGCATCAATTATTTCAGTTTCAATGTCTTTGCGTCAACGGGAGCCGCAATGAATTTCTTGGCGTGACCTGCAGTAACCGACTTAACCGATCTGTTAACCTTTTTAATATTCTTAAGGCTTGCAGTACCACGTTTCATAATCATTGAAGCACCATTGCCTGACGGAGTGAATGTCTCAAGGGCACCACCTAACCAGACATAGCTATTGTTATAGTTGACATAATACATCATACCGAATACATATGCACCACTCTCATCAAGGAAGCTGAATACATCACCGGTTTGCAATGCAGTTGTGGCATTGGTAACAAGAATATTGCCGTAACCGGTTTGTGAATCTACACCTGTATTAACATCGCTGAATGTAATGACACCGCTGCCGTCAAGGTTGAATTCAAATGAAAGATCCTTTAGCAACCACGGCTCAATTTTATAGTGGGTAGGATCGTTCTGGTCAACATAGAGAGTTGTTGAGTATGTACCGTCACCAAACGGATTACCTACCGGATTGTCGCTCTCATCTACAACGAAGTTAGGATAGTAGTTCTGGTTGTATGTTCCAGAGCATACAGATGTCCACTTAGCTGCACCTGATCCACCGATATCAAATGTGAAAGGTGTAGAAGAATGTGCTCTCATCTTGCCTTCAGAATCGTAAGCGATAACAATCATGTTATACTTGCCGCTCTCTGAAATAGCAACCTTAACCTCTGAAGTAGCATTAATTTCGTTAGCTTCGATAGCACCCTCATTAACAGCGTTTACAATCTCGTTTACATCATCGCCGTCAGCTGCAACCAGATATTTTGCAGATGCGACATCAGCGCCGAGAGTAATAAGACCCTGTGCATAGTTGTTTCCTGCAACATCAGTGAAGCGGCCTGTATAAGCAAATGAAGTAGAGAAGTCGGTAATCTCATGTCCGGGAAGAGCTACAGCCAAGTCAGCGCTGTTTACATAATATACAGGATTCATTGAACCGTCGAAGTTACCAAGCAGACAGTTCTCCGGGAATGTAATTACACCATCCTCAAGTTTACCGAACAGCTCAGGAACATTAGCCTTAACTGCATCAAGGTTGTTGCCGTTCAGCAGGTAGTAATAAACATAGCTGAATACGTGGAGCGCACCCTGACCCTGAGAAGCCATACCATCGTCGAGTCCGGTATAGAAGTCACCGTCGACGTATACGAAGTTAGGATCAGTAGCATCGATGACAATGCTTGTGTTTGTCTCGCCAGTCCATTTGAATACAGGGCTGTCGATGTCTACGTATGTGCTATAGAAATTTGTTCCAGCTCCATAAGGAGATACGACACGGTATTTACCCGGTGTAATAACATTCTCCTGAATCTCCACCTGATATGTAGTAACATCAAGTCCGTACATACTGCCTACGATACCGTCACGATAGTAACCCTTGCTGCTCATTGTCTTCCACTCTGACAGACCAGCTGCGAAAGTGTAAGTAGAAGCACCATAAGGAGTTGTATACTGTGCATCCTTGATAGCAACAGTGATGGTGTCATATTTACCATACTCGATAGCTGAAGGATCATAGTTTACATTGATGTAAGCAACAGAGTCGCCGTCGTTGAAAGTAACCTCAGAAGAAACCTGATATTTGCTGTTCTCAGGAACTGTAACCTCGATAGGCACAGTAAGCGCACCGCTGCGCTGTATACGGTTTACAGGTATCTGAATGCTGCTCTGATTTGAATTCAGCTCAACAGTAGAAGAAAGAGCATTGCTGAAATAGATCTGCTCACCCTCTGCTACGGCTGGGGTATATTCATACTCGTCTGTACAAGATCCCAGCGAGAAAGCCAGAACAGAGACGAGAAGCATTGTGCAATAATTGAATATTCTTTTCATAATGATAATTCGTTTTTATGGTTTTTATTGACCAGTCCAAGGTGTATAAGTTGAACTTGGGTTAGGATTGTTGTAACCGCTGAGTCCGGCATTGCCGTTCTCCTCAGAAAGTACAAATGCCCAGTTCATCCAGCAAGGACGTGTAGTAGTGTTATAACGCTCGTCGTCAGAGTGGTTAGTGCCAGCATATCCGCGTACTACAGGATAGTTCAGACGTTTGATATCAAAGAATGTCTGACCCTCGCCCCAAAGCTCGATACGCTTCTGGAATACTATTTCTTCAACAACATCGTCGGTAGAGCTTGCCTTGCAAGAATACTTAGAGTCACGATAAGTCTTCATGAACGACTCGAGGAGCTGCTTTCCGCGTGCTGCATCCTGATGAGCAGCAGCCTCAGCCTCGATGAAGTACATTTCCTCAACGCGCATCAGAGGATAGTCAGTAACACATGCGATAGAATAAGTATCAGTGTTACCCTCGCCCGGACGGAACTTGAGTGACGCATAGTCAGGAAGTTCTGCTCCGAGAGCATTGTCTACGTAAGTGTTCTTTCCGTACAGAGGAGAGCCAGAAGGAGCTTTCCACATAAGCTTACGCCAGTCGCTGTCGCTCAGACGCTGATACATGCTTGCATCAATCATGATAGGAGATGCAGCAGTGGCTCCATAACCGAAGTATGTCTCGCAGCTCAGGAATGAAGTCCAGTTGGCAAGGTTGCTGTAAAGAGACTCCTTGGTCTGCTGTGAAGCCCACATCCATTTTGTACCGTCGTTGAATCCGGTAGTAGTGTTCAGGGCGTCAGTCTCAGTCATAGGTGAGGTTGTAGCATTATCAATAGCCAAACGTGCATACTTCTCAGCCATAGGATAATTCTCTGTCCACATGTACAGACGTGCATAAAGTCCATAAACAGCGTCGAGGTGAGGCAGAGTCTTGTCAGACAGATTCAGGTATCCTATCCATTTCTCAGCTCTCTGCAGGTCGTTGAGAATGAAGGCAACCATATCAGCCTTCTTAGCACGAGGATTGTTACGTGCCTGAGCCTCTGTAGTGTTCTCGTCAACGATAGGCAGTGTAAGACCAGAAATGTCGTTGCCTTCAGGACTTACAGGCTGTGTCTTGTCGTTGTCAAGGAACTCATACTCACGTGCCATATCCAGATAAATCATTGCACGGTAAGCGTAGCCGGCAGCGAGATATCCGAGCTGCTCGTTAGTTGCGTTTGTTGAGTCAACGGCAGCAATAAGGTTGTTAGATGTTGAAGCCAGTTTCATCTGGTAGTTCCACAGATACTGTGTGTTCCTATACAGGCGGTCGATGTAAAGCAGTGTAGCCCAACTAGAGAATTGGTTATAGTTACTGTAAACATGAGCAACATCCTGTGTCATACAGTCGCGGATGTGCATCATTGCACCATAACCGAAGGCCCAGTCAACACGGGTTGTTCCGAAATAGTTGGCATTGAGATAAGCCGGAATAGCCATCAGAAGTCCCTTTGTGGCAACAGCAGACTGCTGCACCTGCTCCTCGGTGGCACCGCTCGTAGGCTGAGTCTCATCTATACAGCTGGTCAGTGATGTTGACGAAACGGCCATCAGGACCAGACTTAATCCGTATATTAATATCTTTTTCATGTTTTTATTCCGTTTTTATTTTTAGCTTAGAATGTAACTGTCAAACCTCCAGAGATTGTGCGGATAGGTGAGTAATATGCATTAGATGTGCCACCTGACAAGCTCTGACGAGGATCAAGTCCCTGACGTTTAGACCAAAGCCAGAGGTTTGCACCTGTAACATATACGCGCAGCTTGCTTATACCAATCTTAGATGTGAGGTTGCTGGGCAGAGTGTAACCAATGTTAACGTTCTGCAGGCAGAGATATGACGCACTTGTCAAGAATCTGTCAGACTGATAGTTTGTATACTGGTCGTTGTACTGCAGACGAGGAATATTGGTGTTAGTGTTCTCAGGAGTCCATGCGTTCAGGATGTCAGAGTGGAACTGGAATCCCTTGCTTGTACCCATTGCGCTTGCGTAAGAAGAATCGTAAACCTGACCGCCGAGCTGATATGTGAAGTCGGCAGAGAAGTCGAAACCTTTGTAAGAGAAACGTGTTCCGAAACCACCGTAGGCATCAGGAAGGGCTGTTCCGCAGAGGTGCATTGTAGCAGAACTTGGGTCGGTAACCTTCTCCTGACCTGTTACGTTTCCATTCTCATCTGTAACGTCTTTCCAATACAGAGCCTCACCTGTCTCAGGATTTACACCGGCGTATTTAGGCAGATAGAATGTATAGATAGGCTCGCCTTCGCCATAGAAGTAGTTGCCGTTGCTATAACCTTCAACACCGTCGATGGTGTATGTCTTGTTCTCAGCAGGCATAGAAGTAATTTCATTCTTGTAAGCTGTGAAGTTTACGTTAACGCCCCACTCCAAATCCTTTGTACGGATGATGGTTCCGTCGAGTTCAACCTCAACACCCTGGTTAGTCATATCACCGATGTTGTCATAGTAGCCGCTGTATCCGAACGAAGGAGGCAGTGTGAACCATGCAAGCATGTCGCTGGTCTTGCGATAGAAGTACTCGATACCACCGGCAAGACGTCCACGGAAGAATGAGAACTCGAAACCTGTGTTGAAGTTACCGCTCTTCTCCCAAGAAATAGTCTCGTTACCCTTTGTTGTAGAAGGAACGAAAGATATGCTTCCGTTAGAATCCTTAATTGAATAAGTGTCAGTGTAGAGATAATCAGAGATGTTGTCGTTACCCTGCTCACCGTAAGAAGCCTTGAACTTCAACTCGTCAACCCAAGGAGCGTTGAACCATTTTTCCTTGCTGATGATCCATGCGCCACCAAATGACCAGAAGTTACCCCAACGGTGATCCGGGTGGAAGCGTGAAGAAGCATCACGACGATAAGAAACTGAACCGAAGTACTTGTTGTCGTAGTTATACTGTGCACGGCCGAAGAAACCTTCAGTGTTGTAGTCAGTTGTATAAGAATCCATAGAACCGTCAGTGATAGCACCAGAAAGTTCTGTATTTGTCAAAGAGAAGATGTTTGTTCTTGAAGCTGCGAGCACATAGCGACGTGTGCGGTAATACTCATGACCGAGCATAACCTCTACATCGTGCTTGCCGAACAGGCGATGCCAGTTGAGCAACTGCTGGTAGTTGTAAGCCCATATACGTGTGTGATATTTTGCAATGCTACCACCCATAGAAGCAGTCTGACCGAACAGGTTCTGAGATGTGTTTGTCTGGCGAGCCTCATCAAGCATTACACTGTTTGTTGATGTGAACTTGAAGTCTTTCAAGAAACGGATTTCAGCAGCTCCGACAGCGTTGAGGGCATTACCTTCGATATTGTCGGTGTTAAGCTGGATATCGCTGAACGGGTTAGCCTGTGCGTAAACAGGACGTGAAATACCGATAATGTCACCGTCACCATAGTCATAAGTAGGAAGACCTGTAGCCTTGTTGATAATAATATTACCATTTCCGTCACGTACATAGATAGGATAGATAGGAGCTACGTTGTTAACGGCGAAAAGGTTGCTGGAGTCAGAGCTTGAGCCATCGCTGCCAAGGTAGTTAGAGTTAGAATGAGTGTAGCTCATGTTACCAGAGAGTTTGAGCCAGTCTCTCAACTGATAGTCAGCCTTCAAACGGCCAGTGAAACGCTCATAGTCAGAGTTCATTGTGATACCCTCATTTTTCAGATAGTTGGCAGAACCATAGAAAGAACCTTTGGCGTTGCTTCCTGTTGCTGTCAAAGTGTACTCCTGACGCAGACCATTCTGATAAGAAGCGTCACGCCAGTCGTCAGGCAGCAATGTATACTGATTGCCGTTGTAGCTGATTACACGGCCAAGTGTAGCGTTAGGATTGAGTCTGCCGTTCATACCGATCAGAGTCTGTCCCTCTGGCACTGTATAAACGTTATATCCAAGACCGTATGCATTGTTTGCAGTAAGGTTCTGGCTAGCCCAAAGATAAGCCTGGTTAGCGTTATATCCGAGCTTGTCCTGTGCATAGTTGTTCAATGCTGTATACCACAACTCGTAGTATTTAGCAGGATTATTTACATAATTGTATTCAGGAAGAGCCTTTGAGTTAGAACCCCACTTAGCGTCAACTGTTATAGAAGAAGTACCCTCGCGGCCGCTCTTTGTAGTGATGATGACAACACCGTTGGCACCACGCGCACCATAAAGGGCTGCTGAAGCTGCATCCTTCAACACTGTCATTGAAGCAATATCCTGATTGCTTATAGAGTTAAGGTCGCCGTCGTAAGGAGCGCCGTCGAGAATAATCAACGGATCGTTGCCGGCATTAATGGAGCTGACACCGCGGATACGGATACTGAAACTCTCCTGGCCAGGTTGTCCTGTTGCAGTATTAATCTGCACACCTGATACCTTACCGGTAAGAGCGTCAACCGGGTTAGCAACTGAACTCTTGGTAATGTCTTCTGACTTAACGACGGCTGCAGAACCCGTGAAGGCTGATTTCTTTGCAGTACCGTAAGCAACGACCATCACCTCGTCGAGGTTGGTCTCATCCGGAGCAAGAACCACGCGGACACTATTGCCCTTTACCGTTACGTCTTGGTCAACCATGCCGACATAAGTTACTTTCAGCTTGTTGTGCCCTGAAGGCAGACTGAGCGAGAACTTACCGTCAGCGTCTGTCACGGCACCTACATTGGCACCCACAACGCGGATGGTTGCACCGATAATCGGCTGACCGTCCTCCTGAGACACCACGGTTCCCGTAACCGCTTTTTGTGCCATTGCCATTCCTATTGACAGGAAAAGGCAGGCCAAAATCATTGTTAGTCTTTTTTCCATAAATACTCTCTCTAATTAAATAAATAAATTATACTTTTGTTACAATATGCAAAAATAAGGATATTTTCATAAAGTCCAAAATATGAATGAAAAAAAAGTGTATCAACATTGGGCTTTTAACATAAAACTGACAGAATCATATAAATATTTATGTAAAGTGAAACTTTGAGTATTATTTTACTTTCATTTTGATTTGTATAAAAAGTGTATATCTACCCTTTTTGTCTTTTCGCATGACTATACGGCATGCCATTTACACCTTTATATTTATATTAATGAAATTAAATCTTAATGCACTAAATCTTAAATTAAAACTTACAAGATGTATTTAGCTACATATTTTGAGTTAATTTTTTACACTTTTAATCTGAATTGATTACTTTATTCAAAATGTAAACGCAAAATTTACATAAATATTCATTTAAGTCTCGATGCCGCCATAAACACTTGAAAGACAATACTTTACATAAAGTTCATCAAATGATATTGCCATTAAGACTATATAAAGAATGTTGAAAATCATTATTTCTTGAATAATATATAAATAATGTGTAAATTAAAGCAAGAATATTCATTTTGCATAAATATACAGTTTTATACAAGTCAATTGTAGCAAAGACATGACTGATTGTGCGCCCTATAAGCAGGAAAAAATCTGTATTTAAGAAAAAAACACCTTAATAGCACACACATTATCATTTAGTCGCAAAAAACAGTCACAATTATCTGTAATAATCAAGAAAATCAGAAATAGAGATGACAATATGTACAAAAATGTCATTCGGCATATAGTGGAATTCTGCATATACATTAATAAATTTAGCCGTATTAGCATTTCCTATTGTCATATTGTCATCAGCATTGTCTCGCCCCGGACAGCTATATCTGAGCAAAAGCGAACAACTGTCATCCAAAAAAACAAAATGTCAATACCGCTTAATCCTTATGACTGATTTTTATTTAAGCCGATGTAGCCTTTAGGTCAAGAATGTAACTTATTTATTTAATTAGAGAGAGTATTTATGGAAAAAAGACTAACAATGATTTTGGCCTGCCTTTTCCTGTCAATAGGAATGGCAATGGCACAAAAAGCGGTTACGGGAACCGTGGTGTCTCAGGAGGACGGTCAGCCGATTATCGGTGCAACCATCCGCGTTGTGGGTGCCAATGTAGGTGCCGTGACAGACGCTGACGGTAAGTTCTCGCTCAGTCTGCCTTCAGGGCACAACAAGCTGAAAGTAACTTATGTCGGCATGGTGGATCAAGACGTAACAGTAAAGGGCAACAGCGTCCGCGTGGTTCTTAGTCCGGATGAGACCAACCTCGACGAGGTGATGGTTGTCGCTTACGGTACTGCAAAGAAATCAGCCTTCACCGGTTCTGCAGCCGTTGTTAAGTCGGATGACATTGCAAAGATTTCAAGTTCTAACGTAATGTCTGCACTTAGCGGTAAAGTTTCAGGTGTACAGATCAACTCTGCAACAGGTGCGCCTGGCCAGGAGAGTTTCAGTATCCGTATCCGCGGTATAAGCTCTATCAACGCAGGTAACGACCCGTTGATTATCGTAGATGGTGCTCCTTGCGATGCCGATTATATAAACAACCTTAACCAAAACGATATTGCCTCAATGACAGTATTGAAGGATGCAGCTTCAGCAGCCCTTTATGGTGCGCGTGGTGCCAACGGTGTTGTCATCATCACAACAAAGAACGGCCGCGAGGGCACTTCTTCTATAACAGTTGACGCCAAGTGGGGTGCCAACAGCCGTGGCGTGCAGTTCTACAACACTATAGAAAGTCCTGCAGCTTACTACGAGACTTACTATCAGGCATTGAAGAACTACAGCCTAAATAAGGGCGACGATAACATGACAGCGCACAAGTGGGCATTGAACAACATGTTCTCCGGCGGTTATGACCTGGGTTATAACGTTTACACAGTACCTGAAGGCCAGGACTTCATCGGTCTGAACGGCAAGCTGAACCCTAACGCAACACTCGGCCGCGTAATCAATGTCAATGGAACAGACTATATGCTTTATCCTGACTCATGGCGTGACGCTGCTTATCAGACGGGTCTGCGTCAGGAATACAACATCACTGCAACAGGAAACAACGACAAAGGTTCTTTCTACGGATCTGCAGGTTACCTGAAGAACGAAGGTATCAGTATCGGTTCTGACTACGCACGTTTCACAGGCCGTTTGAAAGCTGACTACCAGCTCAGACCATGGTTGAAGCTGTCAGGTAACTTCAACTATTCACACTACAATGCCAACTCTTTATCAGACGATGGCGGCAGCACTGTAGGAAACATCTTCATGGTTAAGAACATGGCACCTATCTATCCTCTGTATATCCGCGACGCAAACGGAAACATACTTCAGGATTCGAAGACAGGGCTTGCACAGTACGACTGGGGTGACGGATCCATCACAGGTCTCACACGTCCTGTCATGACAGGTTCAAACCCGATCTTTGCTAACTATTTCAACAAGAACGAGCAAGATGGTAACAGCCTCGACGCTACAGGTACAGCAGAAATCCGTTTCCTCAACGACTTCAAGTTCACTTCTGCCAACACTGTAATGCTCGACGAGACAAGATTTACTACAACTTACAACCCGTTCTACGGCCAGTTCGCCGCAAACAACGGTTCAATAAAAAAGTCACACGCCCGCAAATGGTCATACAACTATCAGCAGCTGCTCAACTGGCATCACCTGTTCGGCAAGCACGACGTAGAGGTTATGCTCGGTCATGAGTACTACCGCACACGCTACTACGTGCTGACTGCATCTAAGAACAACATATTCTCTGTAGACAACAACGAGCTTTCAGGTGCAGTAAACAACGGTTCAATGGATTCATATACAACCGACTACAACGTTGAGGGTTGGTTCGGACGCGTTCAGTACAACTATGACAACAAGTACTTCGGATCACTTTCTTATCGTCGTGATGCTTCTTCACGCTTCCACCCGGATCACCGTTGGGGTAACTTCTGGTCATTTGGTGGCGCATGGATCATCAGTAAGGAAAAATGGTTCAACGCTCCTTGGATTGACGAGTTGAAGTTCAAGGCTTCTTATGGTGAGCAGGGTAACGACAACATCGACAACTACCTCTACACTGACACATACAGCATTGTTCCTGCCGGCACAGGCGCAGGTGTATCAGTTGCATCAACCAAGGGCAACAAAGAAATCACATGGGAGAAGAACGGAAACTTCAACACAGGTTTCGAATTTTCATTCTTCCGCGGACGCCTCTCTGGTAGCATCGAGTACTTCTACCGCCGTACAAGCGACATGCTCGCATTCTTCGCACTTCCTGCTTCTTCTGGATGGAGCGGATACTACGACAACATCGGTAACATGCAGAACATGGGTGTTGAGGTTGAGTTAGACGGTACACCTATCCGTACAAAGGACTTCGAGTGGGGACTGAACGTTAATTTCACAGCCTACAAAAACAAGATTACTTCTATCGCTGACGAAAACAAGACAACTGTTGTTGAAGGCTCAGAGGGTTACCAAAGCGGCATGAACTACTACGGCGAAGGTCTTCCTCTCTACACATTCTACATGCCTAAATATGCAGGCGTGAACGAGAAGGGACAGTCACTGTTCTACAAGACAGACGATGAAGGCAAAATCACAACGACAACAACTCCGGGTGACGCTACAAACTATCTCTGCGGCACAGCTCTTCCATGGGCATACGGAGGTTTTGGAACACGCTTCTCTTACAAAGGATTCGACCTGTCAGTTGACTTCAACTATCAGCTCGGCGGTCAGATTTACGACTCAGACTATGCAGGCATGATGGGTATCACAGGAACTGGCCGTGGTAACGCAATTCACGCAGACTTGCTGAACTCATGGACACCGGAGAATCCTAACTCCAACATTCCTCAGCTGATTATCGATGATCCGAGCGCTACTACAACATCAGACCGTTTCCTCATCGGCGCTTCTTACCTGAGCCTGCAGAACCTCAACTTTGGCTACACATTCCCGACCAAACTGACAAGCAAGATTGGTGTTGGCAAACTTCGCCTCTACCTCACGGCAACAAACCTGTGGCTGTGGTCTAAACGTCAGGGTCTTGATCCTCGCCAGAGCATCAAAGGCGGTGCATCTACAGCATATTACTCTGCAATGCGCACAATATCAGGCGGTATTACTGTAACTTTCTAAAAACATTAAAACAAGAAGAACATCATGAAAAAAATAATGACTATATGCCTCGGTACAGCAGTGGCACTGATGACCTCAATGTCATTCACCAGCTGTATAGACGAGGTGGAGCCTACAAGCGGAGCTACAGACAGCCAGATTTCGGGCTCTGAAACAGCCGTGGCGTCATTGGTGAATGGTCTTAACTCTTATGCCACAAACATATGGAGTTCGTCAACCTATCCTGCCAGTTTCGGATACCCGGCACTTATGATTATCCGCGACATCCAGTCAGGAGAAGTTGCATACGGCGACAAGTCTAACGGATGTATATTCCAGAACTGGCTTGCCGACATCTATCTGTCACGCGAATACTTTGTAAACCAGTTCCTTTGGTATTACCAGATGCAGTATGCAGGAGCTGCAACAAACGCTATAGAGAAAATTGACACGACTGCCAACGAGGCAAACAAAGGCTACTATGCCGCAGCACTGGCATACCGCGCAATGCTTTACATCGATATGGCACGCGAATATGAATGGCTGCCTAACGACATCACTCAGGGACTGAGCCCGGAGGGAAATGACATTACAGGCAAAACTGTACCTATCGTAAAAGAAGGCATGACAGAGGACGAGTGGCAGAACAACCCACGTGCGCCAAAAGATGAGATGAAAGAATTTATCCTCGGCGACCTGACCAAGGCTGCAAGCATGATTGGCCATCTCAGCGACAACAGCAAGACACTGCCTCACCTCGACTGTATATACGGTCTGATGGCACGTTGCTACATGTGGCTTGAGGACTATCCTAACGCACAGAAGTATGCACGCCTTGCCATAGACAACTCTACATCAACACCTATAACACAGGCACAAGCATTGAACACATCGTCAGGTTTCAACGATATCAACCAGTGGATGTGGGGTACACAGTACTACACAGGATATGTGAACAACCTGTACTGCTGGACTGCCAACATGTGTAACGAGATCAGCTACGGATATACCGGTACCCAGCTGGGCAGCTACATACAGATTGACGCCAACATGTATAACCGCATCAGCGACAACGACTGGCGCAAGCTTTTGTGGAAAGCTCCGGAAGGACACTCTCTCGACGGAAAAAACACATACATTAACGCTGAGGTGGGAGCACAGCTTCCGGGCTATGCATCACTGAAGTTCCGTCCGGGCGGCGGCAACACCAACGACTACACTGTTGGCAACGTGGTAGGCGTTCCGTTCATGCGTATCGAGGAGATGTATTTCATCGAGGCTGAAGCAGCCGCGCACAACAACGAGGCACAGGGCAAGCAGCTACTCGAGCAGTTCATGAAGCGCTATCGCAATCCTAACTATTCATGCAAAGCTGCCAACGTTATCGACGAGATAGTATTCCAGAAAGCTATCGAGCTTTGGGGTGAGGGTCAGTACTTCTTCGACATCAAGCGTCTGAACATGCCTGTAACAGAGAATTATGACGGTACAAACCACACTGCACCTTATCTGTATAATACCAAGACACGTCCTTCATGGATGAACTGGCAGATAAGCCAGACTGAGGAGATGAACAACGCTGCAGTGAACGGATACAACAATCCTACTCTTGCCGATCAGCAATATAAGAACAAATAAATTAAGTAAACAATTAAAAAGGATATATCATGAACAAGATATTCAAATATTCCATGATGCTTATCTTTTCGGCTGTGGCGCTCGTGCTGGGTTCATGTACCGAAGAGTTTGAGTATACTGGCGCAACGATAGACGGCGAGCAGGTGTATTTCAGCAATACACTCTCGTCTAATATCAACTTGAGTCCAAACGCAAATGAGGTAAAAATACCTATCAACCGTATACAGCGCAGCGGAGAACTGAAAGTAGACCTCGAGGTCAGCACTTCAGAAAACTGCGCAGTAAGCGTGCCTAATTCAGTAAACTTCGCCGACGGTGATTCAGTTGCTTACCTGACAATCACCTACAATCCCTCAACAATGGAGATGGGACGCTATGACGAAGTGAAGCTGTCTATCACAAATGCTGACTATACCACTCCTTACGGAAACAGCTCTTATACATTCAATATAGGACTTTCTGAATGGGAGACTCTCGGCACAGGTCTGTATCACGATGTTACATTCGCCAACTTCTACGGACTTGAGGCAATGACATACAACGTAACAATCGAGAAGAACATCAACAAGGATGGAATGTACCGCATTGTAAGTCCTTATGGACCCAACACATCATTCTATACAACCTACGTTGAAACAGGAACCATGGGATGGGCCAACAAGACAAATACAAGCATTGTCATCAACGCAACCGATCCTGACTACGTATATGTCAGCGGCGACTACTATCCCGGCACTGACGACGGCATGGCTTCATCAGGCTACGGCGTAATGCACCTGTTCAGCATTGTAGACTACGAGATAGCCAAAGGAAGCAGCCTCGAGTCATTGAAGGCAAGCAACCCAGAACTGTTCGGAACTCTCAAGGACGGCATCATTTCACTGCCACAGATGAGCGTTTACGTAAACTTTGACGACTCAATGGAGCCAAGAGGATATGTTGACACTCAGGGATGGGCAATAGCCCTGCCAGGTAACGCATTCACCGACTACTCTTCATCTTTCACCTACACAGGTAAGTTCACCGACGTAGCAGGCAACAACTATGCCGACGGTAATATAACACTTGGCGCTGACGTTGCCAACGCCAAATATATCGTTGCAATGGACGGTGATGACGTTCAGGCTATCATCGACGGTATCGTAGACGGAAGCGTTGAAGCTACTGGTATAACAGAGAGCGGAAGCGTAAGAGTTCCTATCACTGAAAGCGGCAAATACACTATGATTATCGTTACATTCGATGAGGAAGGCAACATGCAGGGCAGCTCAGCCACAACATTCGAAGTTTCACTCGACAGCAGCGCAAGCAACTGGCAACCTATCTACACAGGAACATTCACTCACAATGTTGAGCCGGCATTTATCACATATAGTGACGGAAGCTATGTAGGCAATCCTATCATCGGACAGATTACCGAGCAATACTCAACAACAATGTATCAAGACCAGAACAATCCTTCTAAGTACAAGATTGAGCCATGGATTGCCGACGGTCAGAGCCTGACATTTGAGATGGATGCACAGGGTAAGATTACATTCAAGGATGTCAACACCGGATTCTCTCACCAGCAGTACGGAACATTGTATGTAGGCGACGCAGCTGTATTGTTCGACGAGCCTGAAGCAATATCAAGCTACTATGATGAGAAGAGCAACACATTCGTATTCGGTACAGTTTACTACATCTACCAGAATAGCGCCTATGGCTGGTTAGGCGGTGCATACGAAACATTTACAGTTGGTCAGGCACAGGGTGTACGTCCGTTCAAAGGACACAAGATGCTCAGCCCGAAAATGTTCAAGACTTATTCTAAGCTCAACATCAAGAAGAGCGTGCGCAAGACTGCCGTACAGAAGCCAACTCTTAAGAGAGCAAAATTTGTGAAGAAATAAAATTCAGCAATAGGTATTTTCACAATAAATATAAAAAAGACTGCCCCAGGTTCATCCAGGGACAGTCTTTTTACATAATCCACAAAGCAATCAGTGGCATCAGCACTGCTTACTGAAATTGCCATAGGATAAATATTTTATTACAAAACTTCTGACAGTTAACGCTCTCAGAATCGGCATGCCGCTCATGAAACGGCAGTTTGGCCAAAATAACAACAAAAATCGTTGTTTTGTATAAACCACTGACAATCAGTGCTTTATACAAATTATTCAGCAAGAGCAAATTGTTTGTAATTCAGAAGTGGGCCACTTAGCGGTGCAAAATGGCATGGTTAGCTCTGCAAAGTGGCCTCTTTTACGGCGCTAAAGCAGTGCTTTAGCTCATAATAACCAATGATTTTTGAGCAAAGAAGGAGAGCTTATGTAAACGTATGTTAAATACAATAATGTTTCAGCGCAATTCCATTAACATTCGTTATATTTGAGTTTTCTAGATTGCAAATTTATTTTGTCCTGACATTTTACCGTCAGGGCATCAATTTATATCATCAATTTTATCCTGAAAAAGAAAAGTTATCCTTGCTACCGGTACATACACTTTATGTAATGCCGCCGCACCAAACCAACTGCCGGTAATAAAAGAATGTCTGCCATAAAAAATTATCTTACCGACTTAAGCATCCTGTCGATACATTTTCGTTTCTGCCCCATGTCGGGGTGCACATACAGGTTGAGGGTGGTGCTTACGCTCGAGTGGCCAAGTATCGAACTAACCGTCTTATAGTCGCAGTTGCTCTCGATACAGCGCGTGGCAAAGGTGTGGCGCAAGCCGTGAAATTTCATGTCGGGCATGCCGAGCTTATCCATAAAGCGCTTGTAATAGTGGCGATACATGCGCGGTTCAAGCGGCTTGTCGCTGTTGGTAAGCACGAAAGCCGTGGCAGAAACGAGTCCGTAGATTGGGCGCAGCACACGCAGCAGGTTGCTGCCAATGGGTATGTCACGCATCGAACTTGCCGACTTTGGCGTACCTATAATCAGCTTTGTGTGCTTTTTTCCGCCGCCCATGACGTACACCCGCTCTATGGTGCGCCTCACTCTTATGAATTTTTCAGGCAGCGATATGTCGCCCCATTTCAAGGCACATATCTCACCTATGCGCATCCCTGTGCAAAGGCAGATGTAAAGCCCGAGATTGCGAAACGAGAAGTGTGTCTCCAGAAAAGACATAAGCCTGCGCTGCTGACTGAGAGTGAGCACCTGAAACTCTGCCTTATGTCCGTCGGCAGGAAACTTTATGTTCCAGTCGGCAGGCTCAATCCATCCATTGCGCGCCCCGTAAGCAATTATCATCTTCAACACCAGCAAAATGTCCCTTACGGTGCGCTGGCTCAGACCACTGTCAAGTTTTTCGACAACAAACTTCTGAACATCGCTCTCGGTTACAGAAGTTCTGTCACCCAGCACAGGCAGAATGTGCTTTTCAGCATTCGTTACATACGTCGCGATTGTAGACTCTTTGACCAAACGAGACTTCATATCGCGCCATAAGCCATAAATCTCACTAATAGTCTTTCTCTCCATAATTATTGGTTTATAAATTTAAGCCAATAAAGTTAACAATTTATACGGAAAAGACAACAATAAAACACGCAAAAGAATGCTTAGACAACAAATAGCCACAATGACGCAACAGCTTTACGACAAGAGCATAAAAATCAAGTCATTATGGATAATCAACATACACTTCAGAGGCGCACAGGTAGCCTTATAATGGCATAAAATAGAATTTTGGCAATTTTTTAACCGCAAGTTAATAAAGTAGGCTCACATCGTAAAATATTCAGCTGCGTCCGGCTATGATTTCTGTCATGGCTCTGACTTTGCCATCGAGATAATTCACAAAGCCGTCGTCGCCAAGCACCTCTATGTCGTCAAAAAGTCCCAACACAAACCGTCCTATGCCGGCATAGCTGCATACGGGCATGTCGAGCCTGTGCCGGCCGTCTTTATCAGCCGTTATGTAAGCCTCGGCGGCAGGATATTCCTCCTTAAGAACATTATAGGACAACTGCCCAAGAAGCATGCTCACGGGCATCTGCTCTTCGCCGCTGAACATGAATATGTCGGTGTACATTTCGCGGTGGCGGTCTTCAAAAGCCCACTCTGAGTCGAGCAGCTCTGCCTCCTGCATACGGCTCACCTTGAAGGTCTTGTTTAGTTTCGATGACGGTTCGTAGCAGCGCACCTCGTTGTTGTTGTTCATCAGTCTGAACGGCTCAACGAGCCTGTCTTTCGTCGTGCGGCTGTGAGGCGACGCATAGCCGTGTATCACCACCTGGCGCTTGAGCTTTATGGCGTCGTACAGCACACCTATATTATACACCTTCTGCTCGCGCAGCTCGTCGTTGTTGATTATGTCGAAATCATAAAACCTCTCAAGTTTCTTCGTCAGGTTGTCGGCAAGCACGTCGCACTGCCCTGCCTTCTCGAGCAGCCGCCTTATCAGCACGGCCTCTTCCTCGGTGATTGATATGCGCTCAATCACCTTGTTGAAGAAAGGCGAGTTGCGGTCTATGCAGTAGCAGTTGCCGTGCTTGTAGACCTTGAATCCGCTGTCGCGGAAGAACTCGAGATAATAGTAAAGGTTGCGGCGCGATATGCCCACCTTGTCGCAGAGCCGTTCAACGGTGTAGGTGCGGTTCTCGGTGAGCAGCTGCAGCAGATACAGCTCGCGCTCAAGTTTGTCATGTCGCATGGTGTATGTCTTTCGGTTAGATATGGCGGCCCCAGGGCCAACTGTATTATCAGTAATGCCCGCGCATAAAAAACGTCAACGCCTTCGCGAAGGCATAGGCACAAGGCGCAGGCGTCAGAGCAGCCTGAACGTCTTGCGGTGATATGGCGTTATGCCGTGCTCGGCTATTGCCTGGCGGTGCTTCTTGGTGGGATATCCCTTGTTCGACTTCCAGTCATATTGCGGATATTCTTCCGCCAGACGGTCCATATAGTCGTCACGATAAGTCTTAGCGAGAATGCTCGCCGCTGCTATCGACATAAACTTTCCGTCGCCCTTCACCACCGTTGTGTAAGGTATAAAGTGGTAAGGCTTAAAGCGGTTGCCGTCAACGATTATGGCCTCGGGGCGCACCTTCAGCTGGTCTAATGCCCTGTGCATGGCAAGTATGCTTGCGTTGAGAATGTTTATCTCGTCAATCTCCTCTGGCGTAACCACGCCCACAGCCCATGCCACGGCGTCGCGCTCAATGATCTTGCGCAGCTCATAACGGCGGTGGGCCGTAAGCTGTTTAGAGTCGTTAAGGTCGTCGTTCACATAGTCTTCAGGCAGTATCACTGCCGCAGCATAAACGCTTCCGGCAAGACATCCGCGCCCGGCCTCGTCGCATCCGGCCTCAATGAGTCCTTTGTTTAACGAACTTTTCAGCATCTTTGTTCTTCCTTTTTTATTGTCGGCCATGCCCTTGCATCGTCCTGCCCTTCAGCAGACTGCACGCAAACGGGCATGGATTTTACACTTATTTAACAGATAACGTTTCAAGTTTGAACTTATTGTGCACAAACATGCATTTATTTTGCATTCGGAAAGCAACGCCAAAATGCGGCTGCCAACCATGAATTACATAGTTACAACGAAACAATAAACACTTAAAACATAACGATTATGGAAAAGCAAATAGCACTCGGACAGACAGGTCAGACTTACGGACGACTGGCAGCGATAATCAAGAAGGCTGCCCACATAGCCGGCGCACCGCTCAGACTGCTCGGCAGATATTATTCACTTGTGCTTGAACGCGACGTTGACATGAGGCAGACCAAGGCCATAACCGAAGCCCAGCTCGCGTTTTTTGCAACCGTAATGCCTGCCGACATGCACATTCTGCTGCATGTGGCAGCCTGCGCATGGTTTATATTCGCGCTGAAAAAATGCCGCTCGGTGATGAAAGAATAAGCATAATAATGCCTCAACAACCGACATATTATACGTATCATTGTCTGGACATGCTTTACAAAGACATTCAAAGTTATTAATCATACCAGAATAAAGAACGGTGTGGATAATAATCATGAAGGATTATATTTTAGCATTATACACGTTTTACCATAATAAAAAAAATCCGGACAACATGCAACACTACCATTTTCAGAATGGCTAAAGTTATGCATATTGTCCGGATGTTATAAGACTATTATGTCAGAACATCTTGCTGACACGCTTTATTCCTTCAACAAGAGCGTCAATCTCTTCTGTTGTGTTATACATTGCAAACGAAGCTCTCACTGTGCCCTGTATGCCAAGACGTATCATAAGGGGCTGGGCGCAATGATGACCGGTGCGGACGGCAATGCCGAGGCGGTCGAGCAGCGTGCCCATGTCAAGATGATGAATGTCGCCAACAAGGAACGAAACAACGGCATCTTTATGATCGGCAGTGCCGAAGATTCTCATGCCGTCAATCTCCTGCATCTTCTGCATGGCGTATTTGGTGAGTTCCTGCTCATGGCGCGATATGTTGTCGATGCCTATCGAATTGATGTAGTCGATGGCTGTGGCAAGGCCGTGAGTGGCAACATAGTCGGGCGTTCCTGCCTCAAACTTAAACGGCAGATGCTCAAAGACGGTCTTCTCGAAGCTCACGCTCTCAATCATCTCGCCTCCGCCTTGATACGGCGGCATGCGGTCGAGCCAGTCTTCCTTTCCGTATAGCACGCCCACGCCTGTAGGGCCGTACATCTTATGACCGCTGAAAGCAAAGAAGTCGCAGTCGATATCCTGCACGTCAACGGCAAAGTGAGGAGTGCTCTGAGCGCCGTCAACCATAACGGGCACGCCATGCTCATGGGCGATGCGCACAATCTCCTTCACCGGATTAACCGTTCCAAGCACGTTGCTAACCTGAGCCACGCTGACAATCTTGGTGCGATCGGTGAACAGTTTCTCATATTCGTCGAGCAGCAGTTCGCCCTTGTCGTTCATGGGTATCACTTTCAGCGATATGCCCTTACGTGCTGCCTGAAGCTGCCAGGGCACAATGTTAGAGTGGTGTTCCATCACGGACACGATGACTTCGTCGCCCTCGCTCATAAACTCGTCACAGAACGACGAAACCACAAGGTTAAGGCTCTCGGTGGTTCCGCGCGTGAAGACTATTTCGTTAACCGAACCGGCATTGATAAACTTACGCACCTTTTCGCGTGCCTGTTCGTGCAGGTCGGTTGCCTGCTGCGAAAGGTAATGCACGCCGCGGTGCACATTTGCATTGACATTGAGATACTCTTCGCGCATGGCATCAAGCACACACAGCGGTTTCTGTGTAGTAGCCGCATTGTCGAGATATACCAGCGGACGGTCGTAAACCTTACGGCTGAGTATCGGAAAGTCCTTTCTTATTTTGGTTACGTCGAACATACTTTTTTAGGAGTTAAAGTAGTAAAAGGAGTTAGAGTAGTTAAAGTCAATAGCCTAAATAATTTTATACTAAAGTAACGTGGCCAAAGACAAACAAAAATATTCATTAATTTACAGAAGTCAGAGCAGTTAAAGTAAACAAGACTTAAGTTTTTTATTGCAAGCATTGAAAATATGCAAGCATCCGAGCTTATTTTCAGAATTAGAGCAGCCAAAGCCAAATTCCAGTCAACATTGTTACATAAAGAATGACGACATCAACAAAGGTAATGACTTTAACTACTCTAACTCCTTTAACTACTTCTAACTACCGAATTTTACCTGCACAGCTTACATCCCTCGCACTTATTCAGTTCTCCGCGGAAACGTTTCTCTACAAGATAATGCAAGCGGTCGCGAAGAGGCTCGAGCTTTATGCGGTCGATAACCTCATTGACGAAGGCAAACTCCAGGAGAAGCTTTGCCTCCTTCAAACTGATACCGCGCTGACACATGTAGAACAGAGCCGCGTCGTTGAGCTGACCTACGGTGCTGCCGTGGGCACACTTCACGTCGTCGGCATAAATCTCCAGCATAGGCTGGGTGTACATACGCGCCTCCTTGGTAGCACAGAGGTTCTGGTTTGTCTCCTGCGAAACTGTCTTCTGAGCGCCGTGACGCACAAGCACACGACCTGCGAAGGCTCCCGTTGCGCTGTCGTCAAGCACATATTTATAAAGCTCGTTGCTCGTGCAGTGAGCCACGCTATGGTCTATCAGCGTGTTGTTGTCAACGTGCTGTTTCTTGTCGGCTATAACGCATCCGCTGAGATTACACTCGGCACCCTCACCTGCAAACACAAGGTCAGTGCGGTTGCGTGTTATTCCGTTGTGCAGTGTTATTATGTTATGGTTAACCCTGCTGCTGCGCTGCTGCTCAATAAACAGGTTGCTCACGCGCACATTCTTTGCGTGAGTCTCCTCAAGACAGTAAAGGTCAAGTCCGGCATTGTCGCCGACATAAGCCTCAATAACTTGGGTTGTAAGGAAATTACGGTCGTCGGCAGCATGGTCGCAGAAGAGCAACTTGATCTCAGCCCCCTCCTCTACTATTATCAGCACACGACGGTTAACCATCAGGTCGACGTCAGAGCGCAGGATGTTAATCACCTGCACGGCCTTGCCTACCACAACGCCCTTGGGCACATAAACCAACAGTCCGTCCTGTGCCAGCATAGTGTTGAGAGCCGTTATGCCGTCTTCTGAAGTCTTTGCCAGTTTGGCATAATATTTCTCAATCAGTTCAGGCCTTTCGGCAGCCACCTTGCCCAGCGAGTCGACAATCACTCCGTCGGGAAGCGGCTGCCCCTTAGGCGTAGACTTGCCGTAGAAGCCGTCGTTCACAATGAAATAGAGCGATGTACTGAGGTTGGGCACGTCGCATCTGAAAGCCTCATACGGATCAACCGGTATGTTCAGACGGTTGATGTTAAGTCCGTAGTTAGGTTCAAATAGCGACGGAATGTCGGTGTATTTATATCTCTCGACCTTCTTTGTCGGGAATCCAAGCCGTTTGAAATCCTCGAACGCAGCATCACGCACGGCATTGAGCGGCGCCGAGCTGTGTTCGCATATCATGTCGCGACATTGGTTGTAAAGGTCTATATATTGTTTTTCGCTATCCATCCGTTATTAATTATGAATTACGAATTAAGAATTATCAAATAAAATTCGGCATCAGCCAATTATAAATTATGAATTGTGAATTATGAATTAAAAAATTAATCCTTATCCACTTCCTCTTTAATCCAGTCGTATCCGCGTGCCTCGATTTCCTTCGACAGCTCCGGACCGGCGGTCTTTACGATGCGTCCCTTGTAGAGCACGTGAACAATGTCTGGCTTGATGATGTCGAGCAGACGCTCATAGTGAGTGATTACGATGCAGCTCGACTCCGGAGTGCGCAGCTTGTTGACGCCTTCGGCAACAATGCGCAGCGCGTCAACGTCGAGGCCTGAGTCTGTCTCATCCAGAATGCTGAGCTTAGGCTCGAGCATTGCCATCTGGAAAATCTCGTTACGCTTCTTCTCACCACCGCTAAAACCTTCGTTCACAGAGCGATTAGACAGTTTGCTGTCAAGCTCAACAATCTTTCTCTTCTCGCGCATCAACTTCAGGAAGTCGGCAGCGTTGAGCGGCTCCTTGCCCTCATACTTGCGCTTCTCGTTTATTGCGGCACGCATGAAGTTGGTCATCGACACGCCCGGAATCTCCACAGGATACTGGAACGAGAGGAAGAGTCCTTCGTGTGCTCTGTCCTCAGGTTTCATCTCAAGCAGGTTCTTGCCGTTGAAGGTTATAGAGCCTGATGTAACCTCATAAAGCGGATTACCAACCAGCACGGCGCTCAATGTACTCTTGCCCGAGCCGTTAGGTCCCATTATGGCATGCGTCTCACCGTCCTTTATGGTGAGGTTGATGCCCTTCAATATTTCTTTGTCGCCAATCTTGGCGTGTAAGTCTTTTATTTCTAACATAATTCTTGTTTATAATTTATTCCGGCCTTACGGCTTGCGCCTGCCTGAGTTGTTTATTTCAAATCTAAAAGAGAATCCAATAGTCCGCCGAAGTCACTGCTTGTGAACTTGAACGGGAACGTAACTTTCAGTCCCACTGACAGCGCGTGGCGGTGCATCGGCGAGCGCATTGCATAGGGTGTTGTGTCCTTTCCGAATGTCGTCTGCGACGATGTATGTCCGTCGACAGCCATGCGGAAGCCGTAGTCTATCTCAAGAGCCACGCACGAGAACATATAAATGTCGAGGCCAACCACCGGCGCCACACTAAGCACGGGGCTGCTCACGCTGTACTTGCGCTCATAGCTGCCATACATTCCCGACGTGCTCACCGTGCCTGCATCCTTGCGCCCGGCAACGTTCCAGAAGGTGCTTGCACCGAGATAAGGCTGCAACGGGCACGACTTTGACAGGAAATACCAGCGTCCGCCAAGCATAATCTGCGACAGATCGGCCGATACGTCGCCTGAGTAGAAGTCCATCACCTCGTGGTCATATCCTCCGACAACCGAAAAGCCTGTCTGCGGAATGAAATACTCTATGTGAGCCGAGAAGTTAGGACCGCCTCCAGTCTTTATCGGGTCGTAATACTTGTCAGGAGTTTCGTTGAACGTTACAACCGGCTTTACAGGACTGAGTCTGAAATCTATTGCCCATCGCCGCGAGTCATCGTCCTGAGCGTTTGCCACAAGTATTGACAGACAAAGCAGCAAGACTAAAACAATCAATGGTCTTGTATTCATCATAACAACATTTTTTATATATATCGTTAATGAACCGATAAACCCCTACGGCACTACCCCGCCAATTCTTAATTTTTAATTCTTAATTTTTAATTTGAATTACTATCCCACAGTGCCTTCCAACGACACGCTGAGCAGTTTCTGAGCCTCAACAGCAAACTCCATAGGCAGTTTGTTCAAAACCTCCTTGGCGTATCCGTTGACGATAAGGCCCACGGCCTGCTCTGTAGGTATGCCTCGCTGATTGCAGTAGAACAGCTGGTCTTCGCTTATCTTGCTCGTCGTAGCCTCGTGCTCCACTATTGCTGAGTCGTTGTGTATGTCCATATACGGGAACGTGTGGGCACCACAGTCGCTGCCCAACAGCAGCGAGTCGCACGACGAATAGTTGCGGGCATTGTCGGCATTAGGCGACACGCGCACCAGTCCGCGGTAAGAGTTCTGGCTGTGTCCGGCACTGATACCCTTGCTTATTATAGTACTCTTGGTGTTCTTTCCCAAGTGAATCATCTTCGTACCCGTATCGGCCTCCTGATAATTGTTGGTAACGGCTACGCTGTAGAACTCAGCCACAGAGTTGTCGCCGCGCAGGATGCACGAAGGATATTTCCACGTGATAGCCGAGCCTGTCTCAACCTGAGTCCACGACAGCTTTGAGTTAACTCCGCGCAGGTCGCCACGCTTTGTAACGAGATTGAACACTCCGCCCTTGCCGTGTTCGTCGCCCGGATACCAGTTCTGCACCGTAGAATATTTCACCTCGGCGTTGTCCTTGACGATAATCTCAACGATGGCAGCATGTAGCTGATTCTCGTCGCGCATCGGAGCCGTGCAGCCTTCTAGATAAGACACATAGCTGTCGTCTTCGGCAATGATCAGCGTGCGCTCAAACTGGCCCGTGTTTCTTGCGTTGATGCGGAAATAAGAGCTAAGCTCCATCGGACTGCGCACGCCTTTAGGAATGTAGACGAACGAGCCGTCGCTGAACACGGCGCTGTTTAATGCAGCGAAGAAGTTGTCGCGATAAGGCACAACCGTACCGATATATTCCCTAACCAAGTCGGGATGATTCTTTATGGCCTCGCCTATAGAGCAGAATATGATGCCCTTCTCGGCCAGTTTCTCCTTATAAGTGGTCTTCACCGACACCGAGTCCATTATGGCGTCTACGGCCGTCTGACCGCTAAGGGCAAGGCGCTCTTCGAGCGGAATGCCCAGCTTGTCGAATGTCTTCATCAGCTCAGGGTCAATCTCCTTCTTGCCTTCGTCCTTCTTCTTTGCCAGCGGGTCGGCATAATATGATATAGCCTGATAGTCTATCTCGGGCACATGAACATGTCCCCAGGTAGGCTGTTTCAGCGTCTTCCAATAGTTGTAGGCCTTCAGGCGGAAGTCGAGCATCCATTCGGGCTCACCCTTCTTCTGCGAAATCAAGCGCACCACGTCCTCGTTAAGGCCCACGTCGATTACGTCCGTATGCACATCGGTGGTGAAGCCGAACTCATATTTCTGTTCAGCCACCTGTCTTACGAACTCGTTGTTTTTATTTAATTCTTTATTATCCATCTTTATTTGTCATAATTTGGCAGAATAAAAAAATAAAAAATCTGCTGTGGTCTGCAAAGTTACGAAAAAATATAATACGGCAAACACACAGCACATTATTTTGAGTTAAAGTAACAAACCGGCACTTATTTTCAATACATTTTTGTAAATTATGCTGCAAATGCAGGTTAACAAAAAAAATTGACGGCAACCATCCTGCACGAGCAGGATAATTGCCGTCTTAAAGTCAAGTGTCTGTAGGATTAATTATATATCAGCTTTTTGTCATATTCCTTTATCAGACATCTGTCAGATGTTATTTGCCGTATGCGCCGAAGAACTTCTGCGGAGCCTCAGCCTTATAAACCTTGCCGCCTACGGTAAGACCTGTGTTCACGAAGTCCATGCCTGAGAGTGTGCAGAGGCTGCTGCCGTCGGTAGCACCGTCAACCATTGATATTACGGCAAAGTTCCATGCTGAATCGAAGGTTACGTTATCAAGTCCTACAGCGTTGTAGTCGAATCCGGCGAACTGTATGTTGATGTCGTTGGCAGCCTTGGCGATAACGCTGTGAGCGTCTACTACGTCATAATAGTTCTCGTGTGCCATGTTGTATCCTGCATACGGAGTCTTCACGCCACCTTCTTCCTTGTCCTGAGCAAACGGACTCTCAACGCTTCCTGAGATGTAGCAGTTGTAGTCAATAACAGAGTTGAGGTCGCATCCGTCCTTTATGCCCGGGTTGCCCCAGCTCGGAGTCATTGCGCGGAACTTGCAGTTAACCATCAGGTTGTTGAACACATTAGCAAGAATGTTCTTCTCAACATATACGCATCCGCCCTTAGAACCGTCGCGGCGCCATCCAGCGTTAATAATGGTGTTGTTGTAAGCCACACACTTGGCCTGTCCGCGGCCTGCTGTATCGTCCTGACCAGAGCTTGACAGCTTGAGTCCGTTGGTGTTAGGACTGTACATAACGTTGTAAGCTACAGTTGTAGATGTTCCTGCCTTAACGTTAACGGCCTCACCGCCTGTGGCTCCGTTGCAGTAGAATGTGTTGTGGGTAATGATTCCCTTACCGCCCTGCATATATATTCCGTCGGCATATCCGTTACGTATTGAGCAGTTCTCAACAACGAGGCTTCCCTTGAAGTCAGGTCCTGTTGTTATCTGCACGCCGTTGTCCTCGTTCTCTGTGTAGATACCGCTGATAACTGAAGGAGAGTTGGCTGTCATCAGGCTTCCTGTATATTCAATCTCGCAATAGTTGAACAGAGCCTCGGCGTTAGGATCAGAACTGTTGAGCATAAATCCGCCCCAAAGGTTCTTGCAGTCGAGCACATTGTCGAATGTGCGTGCTTCTTCAGGAATAGAGAACAGGATAGGTGCGTCGGCAGTACCGTTGCAGTAGATGTTGCCGTGAACGGTGAACTCAATGCCGGCTCCGTTGCCGTCGTTAGAGTTGAATATCACCTGAACGCCCTTCTCTATCGTGAGGCTCTTGCCAGCCTCAACCTCGAGCTGGCCTTCTACTACGTATGTTGTGTATGCATTCCATGTGCCTTCTACCTTTCCGCTGACCTTAACCTGGTTCATCGTAACGCTTACGTTGCAGGTCTGAGCCTGTGAGGGGTTGCCCTCGGGTGTGGCTGTTATAGTGGCAGAACCCGGAGCTACGGCTGTTATCACGCCGTCGGCTACTGTCGCAACGCTCTCGTCTGACGAACTCCATGCAACGTTACGGTTGCTTACATTCTCGGGATAGAACGTGCATGTCAGCGTGTCGTTCTCGCCCGGAGTCATGCTCAGAGATGTCTGTGAGATTGTGAATTTGCTCAGAGCTGAGCCTTCTTCGTCGTCATCACTGCTGCAGGCTGTGAAGGCCATGCATGAAATGGCAATAAGCATCATTGCCAAAAACTTAATCCTTTTCATAAAGAACTTATTAGTGTTGATAATTAATAAAATATGAATTGATTTTTTATGTGTATATTCTTTTATTTAGAGCTTGTATCTTACGCCGAGCATAAATGAGGCACCTGTCTTCTCCTCGCGCTCAACTATTCCGCCGTCATAGCGGCGCACGTTCTCAACCTTGGCATTGCGGTCGTTGGCGTGATAGTAGCGTATGAGCGGCGTGTTGAGCAGGTTCTGTCCCTTGAGGAATATGCTCAGTCCGTTCTTGAATGCCTTCTCAACGCTCAGGTCGAGCTGTGCCATGCCTGCATCCCAGCGGTCGTTCTCATACATGCGGTCGATAACGGCGAGGCGCTTGCCTGTGTAAGAGAATGCCAGCTGTCCGTTCCATCCGCTCTTTGCGTCCTTGAAGAGCAGCGAGCAGTTGAACACGTGCTGCGCCTGACCGAAGAGCGGACGGGTCTGGTCTACATAAGTAGTAGTGATTGTTCCAGCAGCGTCTTCCACCTCGCGCATCTTTGTAGTAGTGATGCTTGAATGGGTGAAGGTGTAGTTGGCCTTGATGCCGAACCAGTTGAAATATTTCATGAAGTCAATCTCAACACCCCAGTTGGCTGCGTCGCCATAGTTGCCGGGGGTGTAGTAAGAGTCCTGGCCCTTGACAACCATTCCGTACTCAATAGGGTCGTAAATCTTCTTGTAGAACAGACAAACCATGAACTGTTCGCTCGAACGGGGGAAATACTCATATCTGAAGTCGAAGTTGTCGGCTGTAGAGTGTTTCAGGTCGGGGTTACCGCTCTCGGTGTAGTCTTCGTTGATCATGTGATAAGGCACAATCTCGAAGAAGCTCGGACGGTTGATGGCTCTGTAATACGACAGGCGCAGGTTGGCGTTCTTGTGCACCTCGTATTTGATGTGTGCATCGGGCAGCCAGTCAATATAGTTCTGGTTTCCGCCGTTGGCTGCTCCGTCAACAGGATAATAGAGAGTGTAGCCCTGGTCGGTATGTTCGGCTCTGAGTCCGGCAATAAACTGCCAGCGTCCGCGTGTGTAGCGCACCTGTCCGTAGCCTGCGCCTATGCGCTCTGTGGCGTCATAGTTGAGCGGATTGGCATAGCTGGCTGTAACAAGACGGAAGTCAATCTCGTCGAAGTTGTTCCAGTCGTCGCCGCGGAACTGGTCATAGCGCTCTGTCAGAGTCTTGTCGGCGTCATAGGGCTGAAAGTCGAACTCGTTGTAGAAGCTCTTGCGCTTCTTGTCGCGGTACATACCTCCTGCCATGAAGTCGAACACTCCTCCGTTGTCAGTCTTCAGTTTATAGTCTATGTCGAGATATCCGGCTATGTCGTTATCGCTGTTGTGCTCCCAGCGGCGTATTGCTCCCAGGTCTTTATTTACCCACTGCGACGTTCCTGTCTTGTTGCTCATCAGGTTTATGTAGGCATTGTCAGGAGTCTCGTTCTTTGCCTCTGCAATGTTGAATCCCCACTTAACGCCAAGCGCGCCGTTGTTGAGCAGATTATGTTCGCCGCGCAGCGTAGAGTTGATTATGCTCTGATGCTGCCAGCGCATACGTATCTCTTCCTCGTCGTCGGCCACAGCGTCGCGCACCTGTGCGTTGCGGAAGTCCATGTATCCGTTATACCACGTGAGCTTGTTGCGGTCGTTGATATCGTAGTCGAGCTTCAGGTGGGCGCCGAGTCTTGTCTGCTGCTCAGAGAAGTCGCGGTTGGTTATTATCTGAACGCCGTCGCTTCCGGGGTTGCTGTCGTACATGTCGCTTATCTTGCCCTTGTTGCGGTTAGAGAAGCTGAGGGCAGCCATGACGCCGAGATGATTCTTGAAGAAACGGTCACCGTAAGAAACACCCAGCGAAAGGTCGGGCAACGGCTTCTGCGACTTCATGTGCAGGTTGCTCTTGGTGAAGTCGGTGGCGTCAACGGGATATGAGTTGCCGTATTTCTCAAACGGGCTTTTCTTGTCTATGTCGCCGTAGTTGAACGACTGGAAGTCGTGGTCAAAGAAATAAGAGTTGTAGCCTGTCGACACGTTGATGTTGAGCATTCGGCTCGACGGTGCGTCCTTCATCACCATGTTTATGGCTCCGCCTATTCCGTCGCCTTCCATGTCGGCCGTAAGCGACTTGGTAACCTCCAGTCGGTCGAGAAGTTCTGAGGGGAATATATCGAGCGGCACAAAGCGGTTCTTATTGTCGGGGCTTGGTATCTTCACACCGTTAACCAGTGTATAGTTGTAGCGCTTGTCCATTCCTCGCAGTATGGCATACTGGCCTTCGCCCGAACTGCTGCGCTCCATCGTAACGCCGCTCATACGCTGAATTACGTTGGCAACGGTAAGGTCGGGGCTGAGCTCTATCGACTTCTGGCTCATCACGTTCATTACGTTCACTGCGTTTTTCTCCATCAGTCGGGCTGCTGTCTCAGAGCGTCCGTGGTTGGAAGCACTGACAACCACACCTGCCAGCTCAACGTCGGTGCTGGTCATAGGTATGTCTACCGACTCCTCGTCTGAAGTTACTTTCACTTCAACGGGCTTGTAGCCTAAGTAGCTGCAAACAAGCGTAAATTTGTTTTTGTCAACAGATAAATTAAAAGTTCCGTCAAGACCGCTGACAGCGCCCTTTGTCGGTGCCTCCTTGACGATAACATTCGCACCGATAATCTCTTCTCCTGTGTGCGCGTCTCTAATCTTTCCCTTAATAACTTTACCTTCAGCCTGGAGCATAACTGCGCCCAAAGCCAACAGCAAACACAACCTTTTCATCTTATTGCCTTACTATGTTTTTTATTTGTTTTTGCCTTTATCCTTAATCGCCTGCAAAAGTAGGTAATCAACGTTTCAAGAATATTACAAACATATAAAAAGGATAATAAGACTGAGGGGATGAGCACTATGACCGGGCACAAAGATATCTTTACACCTTAATATATATTAAGAAAAAAACATGAACAATAATTCTGCCGCCGCGTATCAGCCATACATAATTATAACTTTCTCATTATCAGCGGAAAAACCTTTATTTAGCCTTTGACGTAACTTTGCTTATGCCTCACATCCAGAGTAATGTTCCAAATATCAGCAGCGCGCAAGAGAGTCATGAGTTACTGACCCGAGATGATGCAGGAAACACGTGTTACAGGCGAACTGAGAAATGTAAGTATTTTTAGCTGAAAATATACATTGTCTGTCGTCATATTTATATAATCTGTCGCAATAATAACTATTGTCACGATTAATAAAGCTGCATGCCATACCTATGTTTTCATGCCATTTTCTGAAGGCATATCAACAGATGTTCTAAAAGTTCATAATATCCTAAATGTAGGTTTCCGGCTGTGACGCAATATGGCAGTTTAACAGACTGAAGGCATAACCATAGAAGAAAGGCATAACAACAAACCTGCACAAGCAAAAAACAGGTAAAAAGATCTGAGACAGACAGCAACTTAAGCCCAAACCATGCTTTAAGCTCCGGAAGAGAAACGGCATTTGCAAAAACATCCAAAAATCTGTAACATTTTATACTGTTTTTGATTACAGTCGATATATTTAACTGCCGTATACTTTTGTCTTATTAAGCAAATAACGGCCATTCGGTTTCAAACCGTTAGTGGGCCGTTTACGTGTTGTAAATGGGCCACTTTTCAGTGATAAACAGCCCACTTTCTGAGCAAAAACAAGCCACTTTCTACGGACAAATAATTTATTGCTGACAAATAAAGCACACCGGGTATACGGCAGAACGTGCTGTTATCCTCACTACACGAAATGTTTATATGACAAACGCGCTTGGGATTTGAGCTTTTAAGCAATAACAAATGAGCCGCAAAATAACGCCGTTGTGATAAATACCCCGTAATTTTGCAGCAGAAAAAACAAAACTTATAAAAACATTAAAGAACATGAAAAAGAGCATTGGAAACATCTTGGCCCTCTACCCCACACCCGCTGTAGTAATTGGGGCTGCCGTGAACGGAAAAACCACATGGACACTCGTGGCACACGTAGGCATAGTGGCGCACGACAGAATATCGGTGAGCCTTCACTCGGCACACTATATAAACAAAGGTATAAAAGAGAACGGACGGCTGTCGGTGAACATAGTTTCTGAAAGCATGCTGCCTAAAGCCGACTATTGCGGCGTTGTGTCGGGCAACAAGACCGACAAGAGCCGCCTGTTCGGAAGCGTAACGGGAGCTGAAGGAACGCCCATAATAGACGAGTCGCCTCTGAGCATGGTGTGCAAGGTGGAAGACGTATACGAATGTAACGGCTTTGAGAACTTTATTTGCAGCATCATCGACACGTATGCCGACGATAGCGTAATAGACGACAACGGAAAACTCGACTACAACAGTCTGAAACCAGTATTGTTCGAGTTTCCCACATACCGTTATCTGCGCACTGGCAGCGTGATAGGCCACTGCACAGACGCAGGCAAACAATATAAAGAAAGCATAGCCGAATGACATGAAACAGCTGATAATAATATTAATAATGATGATAAGCAGCCTTAAAGGCAGCGCACAGAACGTGATAGACGTTCACTGCCACAACATTCCCCAATTCTACACCGACGTGCTTGAAAACAACGGGGCAGCCCTCGACGAGGGCTATCCGCTGCCGGCATGGAGCGCCGAGAAGCATCTGGCATTCATGGACAGTGCCGGAATAAGATGCTCAGTGCTGACAATGCCTGCCCCTCAGCCTTACTTCGGTGGCGGCAAAGAGTGCCGCAACGTGGTGCGCAAATATAACGAACACTGCGCAGAGCTTAAAGCCAAACATCCGGGAAGGTTCTTGTTTTGCGCGTCGCTGCCGCTGCCCGACGTCAAGGCAGCCATTGACGAAGCCATATACGCGCTCGACACGCTCGGGGCCGACGGCGTTAAGCTGCCCACAAACAGCCGCGGACTGTATCTGGGCGACAAGGAGCTGGAGCCGCTCATGGAGGTGCTCAACAGCCGAAAAGCCGTGATAATAATACATCCGCACAAGCCCGTGCCCGTAAACGAAAAACTTATGGCACAGATGCCGCTGGCTGCCTATGAGTATCCGGCTGAAACAACGCGGGCACTGATGAACATGCTTGCGGCCAACCTGCCGGCACGCTATCCGCAACTGAAAATAGTGGTGCCCCACTGCGGCTCGTTCCTGCCGCTCGCGCTGCCACGTCTGAAGGCGCTCGCGCCCGCACTTAAGGCCGGAGGATATATAGGAGAGATTGACATTAAAGGCTGTCTGTCGCAGCTCTACTACGACCTTGCCGGGGCACCGTCGGCAGAGGTGATACGCAGTTTGCTGACAATAACATCGCCGGGGCATATTCTCTACGGCTCCGACTATCCGTATCAGCCGGCAGAGGTGCTGACCGCCAACCTGCGCAGGCTCGACAAGGAGCTTAAAGCCGATAAAACGCTGTCGGAATACAGGGATATGTTTATGTGGAAAAACGCCGCACGGCTATTTAACATCGCCGATGCCGGCAGCACTGAGGCCGTCAGCAGCGCTATGCCTGAAAAAGGCAACAACAGCAAAGGCATGCTGGTGCGCATATCTGAAATAGAGATTTATCCCGAATACTTCAACGAATACATAACCGCCGCCATGAACGTGGGGGCAACGTCGGTGAGAGAGGAGCCGGGCGTGATAGCCATATTCCCGATGATACAGCAGAGAGACTCGTGCCAGGTGCGCATCCTTGAAATCTATGCCGACATGGACGCATACAGACACCACATAACCACCGCCCACTTTAACACCTACAAGCAGGGCACGCTGCACATGGTGAAATCGCTCGACCTCGTGGACATGACGCCCATGAACGCTGAAGCCATGGACGAAATATTCAGCAAGATGAAGAAGGAATAATGAAAAAGGAGTGTTATATTTGCAGCATGAACGAACTTATGGACAATTTGGTAAACTATGGTGACATTCTGTTGAGCTGCAGCATAAAACACGACATGCACATGGAGCACAGAATGCCGGCGCACTCAATAATATTTGTGCGCTCGGGCAAACTGATTATCGAGGGAAGGGACAGCACCGACGAGATTACTGCCGACAACTTTGTGTTTGTGCGACGCGACTGCTCGGTAAACGTCACGAAGGTGCCGCTCGACGGAACGCCCTATCGGGGAATAAACTTCACGCTGCCGCGCCGCTACCTGAAGGAATATTATAACCGCATAGCGGCAATATCAGAAAGATGAGGGGCATAAGCCCCATAGGACAGACGGTGAACATACTGCCGCAGACCACGGGACTGAAAAGTCTGTTCGGCTCGTTCATGCCCTACACCGACAGCGGCGAGACGCCATCGGACGAATGGCTGCGGCTGAAAGTGGACGAAGCCATAATGTGCCTGCTGAATATCGACCAGCGGTTTTATCCCACACTGTTCGACTTTAACGAGGTATGGAAGATTGACCTGCTCGACTTCATGGAGCACAACTTCACCGAGGACCTGACGCTCGAAGAGTTTGCGTCATACACCGGGAGAAGTCTCGCCACGTTTAAGCGCGACTTTGCCAAAATAAGCACGCTGTCGCCTCAGCGCTGGATTACGGAGCACAGGCTTGAAAGAGCCAAGGAACTCATGATTAAAAACGGACTGACGGCACAGGAAGCGGGATATACGGCAGGATTTAAGAACAGGTCGCACTTCTCGCAGGCATTCAAAAAGATGTATGGCCACGCGCCGTCTGAATATATAAAAATGAAAGTGAAGAACGAAAAGCAGGCGCTGCGCGCAATGAAAAATTAAAAATTAAAATGCAGAGTGGTGATAAGAATCCACAAGGCTATTGACTTTAACTACTAGCCAACTTGTTGGCGATAACTCCTTTAACTACTTTAACTCCTAAAAAAGAACTCCCAAAAAGAATATCCCATAAAAAAGGGGAGAGGCAAAAGCCTCATGGCTTTCACCTCTCCCGGAAAAATATATTCTCTCAATTTATTTTTTCTTAACTGTACCTTTCAATATAGCCTTATATTCGTCAGGACTGTTGAGTAGGCGGCATGCCTTCTTCATCTGCTTGTCGTAGCGCAGACTGTTCTCCATGCTTCCAGCCTGATAATAGTAGGCAGCAACGATGTCGTTGGATATTATCTGCTTTAGCACATCCTTGTGATAGTCGAGGTCCTTGGCTATGTTGTGCTTCAGCTTCTTTTCCAGATTTTCAAACTCGGTCTTGGCATCGTCGTAATAGCCCTCAAACTCAACAACTTTCTTCAGCGACTTGAGCAGTTTCTCGCTCTCGGGGTCGTATGTGAATCCGCTCTTTATCACTCTCTGCTTGAAGTCTTCATAGTCGGCGTCAGACAGTTCAAACTCTGAAGGCTTGGCTATCGTCGGGTGAGAAGCGATGTAGTCGACCTCATAGTCGAGCAGCACCTCAGTAGAGTCGAGTCCGCTCACGGTGAGATAGTAGGCGATGTTGGGCAGCGAGTCGGGACGCACCTCTATGTCAGGCTTAATGCCGCCGCCGTCGCGCACCTCGCGTCCGTCAGCCGTATAGAACACCTTGGTCAGGCTGTCGGGTATGTGCTCGGTGTATCCGCCGCGCGCATGCTTATAGTTGATGGCCTGGATGCAGCGTCCGCTCGGAATGTAGTATTTGCTTGTGGTAAGTTTCAGCTGTCCGTTGTACGATATGTCTACAGGCAGCTGCACCAGTCCCTTGCCGTAGGTGCGTGTACCCATAATCACGGCGCGGTCGAGGTCTTGCAGGCTTCCGCTGGTAATCTCGCTGGCGCTGGCCGTCTCACTGTTTACGAGCACCACAACAGGCATAACCGTGTCGATAGGCTCAACGGTAGTCTTATAGTCATAGTTGGCGCGCTTCAGCTTGCCGCGCGTCTTAACCAGCGTGATGTCCTTCGGCACAAACATGTTGACAATGTTGACTGCCTCAGAGAGAGAGCCGCCGCCATTGCCGCGCAGGTCGAGCACGAGGCCCTTCATGCCCTGCTTCTTCATCTCTATGAACGCCTTGCGCACGTCCTTTGAGCAGTCCTCTGTAAAGCTGTTGAGGTTAAGATAGCCTATGCTGTCGGGACGAAGGCCGTAATATGTTATTGAAGGCATGTTGACAGAACGGCGTGTTATTCTGAACTCCATGTTCTTGCCTGTGCTGGGGCGCTTCACCTTCAGCACGAACGTTGTCCCGGCGTCGCCGCGCAGATGCGAGCTTACATAGCTGACGTCCTTGTCGGTCATTGTAGAGTCGTCGATGCTAAGGATGATGTCGCCCTTCTTCAGGCCCACCTCGGCAGCCGGGTTGCCTGCATAAGGCTCGTCGATAACAACACGCTTCAGCTTCTGGTTGTAGCGTATCACGGCTCCTATGCCCACATATCGGCCTGTTATCATGGTCTTCAGGTCGTTAACCTTATTCTCGGGATAATACACAGTGTAGGGGTCGAGCGAGCGCAGCATCGAGTTGATGGCCGTGCCCACCACCTCGTCGGCATTGAGCGTGTCTACATACATCAGGTCAAGATAGCTGTATATCTCGTTGAACACCTGCAGATTCTTTGCCACGTCGAAGTTGTGGCTCTTGCTGTCCTGGGCCGACACCGTCATGAAAGGCAGCATAAGCAGCGCCATCAGCTGAAATAGTTTTATCTTCATCTCTTCTTGTTATTATTTTCTGTTTCTGTTGCCGGGCATCATCTCATTGAGATACGGCGCACATCTCTGCCCTTTGAGGCGTACACCTATTTATATATAAGGCCGTAGCAATCTGCACTAAAAAGCAGACAAGGCCACACCAAACGGCGCATAACGGCGACAACAGGCAGAAGTATGCCGTGAAAGCACGCAGGCTGCGCTAAAAAACAACCGCACATGACACATATACGCGCGCCCGTATGGATTTATGCAAAGGTACACGTTTATATGGTGAAAACACCACTTTTAGCAGAAAAATTATTTTATTTTAGTCTAAAATTCAATTTTTTGCCCAAAAAGTTTGGAAGTTTCAAAAAATCTTCTTACCTTTGCATCGCATTTGAAAGGAAATGCATTACATGCTTCAATAGCTCAGTTGGTTAGAGCACCTGACTGTTAATCAGGGGGTCGTTGGTTCAAGCCCATCTTGAAGCGCAAGAAGGAGTTACTCAGGTAACTCCTTTTTTGCGTCCCAACACTTCTACATTCATTCACACAATTACACAACGCAACAGAACACCGCAAACATTTAGGCATAGCAGATTGAACATCCCAACACAACATGCCTGAAGCTGAAGATGCCTGAAGTTAGGCAGAACCAATCATCAGCCGGAATATTTTATATCTGAAAGAATATTTACAATATCAAAAGAATAAACACTGTCACAAAAAACTTAGCCTCAATGCATAGTTTTGTATATTACAATAGCCCTAAACATACCATAAACTGGCATTTTAAGACATTAGTATATCATTCGGGCATTAATAGCGACATTTAGAATTAAATAACCAGTCATAACTACCATATTGTAAGCAAAACGACTTGATTAATAAATATATTCATACTAAAAATTACAAAAAACATATTAAAAATAAAATTTCGACGATAAAATATAAATATTTTTCATATTTTTCTTTGTAATAATTACATAAAATTACTATTTTTGTAAACGAAAAAAAACAAATACACAACTTGTTAACAGGCATAAAAGAGCCATAAAATTACAACTGATGAAAAAAGGTTTATGTTTCGCTATGGGGCTTATCATGCTCCCATTGTGCATGTCTGCACAAACAAAAATTGGTTATAGCAACGGTGATTTTGAACGCACCGACGGAGTAAGACTCAACAACAATGAGCAACAGTCAGCAGCAATAAAAATACCGGCAGCAAAACTAAAAGCACTTCAGGGAAAGAAAATCACTGGGGTAAGGGGAGCTTTCGGTACCAAGAACGTGGAATCAGTTAAATTCTTTATTACCGACAACCTTAACGGAACACCTTTATATGAACAGACAATCACCGGAGTAAGCACAAGCTGGAAAAGTTTCAACCTTGACACTCCATTTGAAATAACAGCAGACAAGGATTTGTATTTCGGATTCACCATTACATGTACGACAAACTATCGTCCCTTGGCTTTCGACCGCAGCTATGGCGAAGAAGGCACTTCTTACGGAATTACCGAGAACGGAAATTGGGAAGACTTGTTCGGAAGAAAGATGGGAAGCTATGACATTCAGCTGCTTGTTGACGACGCACCGGCATTTGTAGACGCATCTGTACGCCCATTTGACGCCAACGGATACTACAAGACCGGAAACGAATACAAATTCCAAGGCCAGCTGTTTAATTTCGGCAGTGAGACAATAACAAGCTTTGACGTTCACTGCACGTTTGACAACAACGAAACTGAGACATTCACATTAAATGGAGTATCAATACCCAACGCATCAACTTACAACTTTGACCTGCCTAACATATCAACTGAGAATGAAGGACGCAAAATAGTAAAGCTATCGGTAGATAACATCAACGGAAAAGCTGACGCATACGCTGACGACAACGAATGCAGCAGCTCTGTATACTTCTACCCTGCCAACATTCAGCGCTCATATCTGCTTGAGACTTTCACATCGCAGTCGTGTATGAACTGCCCTGAGGGACACAGAGTTCTTGAGGAGACGCTGAGCGAGCGCAGCGAAAGCTTCGTGCAGCTTGCGCACCACTCCGGCTATAAGCCTGACGCTTTCACAATGGAGGAAGACTCTTACTATGTTGACTTCTATAACAACGGGGGAACATTTGCACCGGCTTTCATGCTCAACAGAGCTACTAACGAGAGTATAAACGCCGGATCACCGGTGTTCAACGTAAGCCGCGTCTATATCAACGAAAGCATTGACAAGCAGGCAACAATACAGCCGTATGTCGAAATGAAACTTAACACCGACTACGACAAAGACACAAGATTGCTCTCAGGAACTCTTACGATAAAGACACACGTCAAGCCTGAAGGTACAGACCCAAGACTTACGCTCTGCCTTATGCAGGACTCAATAATAGCAGTGCAGACAAACGGAAGTTCAGCCTATGCACACAGACATGTGTTCAGAGGTTGTCTCAACGGAACATGGGGCGAGTCGATAGACCTTGAAGAAGGTAAAGAGTTGACGAAAGAGATTTCGTACACACTGCCCGACAGCATCCAGTCTACATACTATCATGTTAATATAAAGGCCATACCCGAGCACATGTATCTCGTTGCCTTCGTAAGCAACTATAATCCTGATGACGTTACAGACCGTAATGTGTACAACTGTACGGAAACACGCTTCGTGAAGAACACTTCAACCTCCGGAATTGCCGACATCACGGAAAACAGAGCCAAGGCAAGACTTTTGGGTACGTCATCATGCGTTATGGCCGACGGCGACTTTGACAGCCTTTATATCTACGACCTTAATGGAAAGATGGTGCGCAAATGCACAAAACAGGGTGAAACATTCACTCTTACTCCGGGAGTATATGTAACAAAAGCCGTAAAAGACGGCAAGGCAACAACTGCAAAATCGGTTATTGCACGTTAACGATAATATAAAATCACTGATGATGACCGGGATTAGCATTACCGGTCCCGGTCATCTGAATATATAAAACTCTTATTGGGCATCAGACAAATGCGGATAGCGTATCCCGACTGCTGATGTTTATAGTCCTTTACTGAATCATATCAGTCATGCGACATGGAAATTAGTATACACATAAAAGATAAAGAAAGAACTTAATTACTCTATTTATTAAAATTTTAAATACATGCCTATGTTAAAACGTTACGCGGCTGCACTTGCGGCAGCACTTACAGTAGGAGGGACGGCATTAGCACAAAGTCCCGACATGAAGGTCAGAAGCGTAGAGAAATGGGGCGATGCAATGGGAACAGCCACAGGCATCACCACCAAGGAAGTAAGCTATTACAATTCTGACAACCTCATCATTTCAGACGTTAATTACGGAGCTGACTATGAGACTGGCGATTTTATCCCGAGCAGATTCACAGTCTATGAGTACAACGACAAGAAACAGTTGGTTAAAAAGTATTCTCAGCAGTACGGACAGTACGACGACCTTGACTTTAAGTTCAAAGAGTCTGTAGACACCGTTTTTTATTCATATAACGATGCCGGCCAGCTGATTTGCGAACGTAACATCCAGAGCAGAGACTCTATTGTGTATGAATATGACGAAGACGGCAACAAGACAAGGTATGCTCAGTATGTGCCCGACTATTACGGAACCGTTAACAACGGTAATCCTTATGTAATGAAAGAGGAAAGATACAGCGACTTTGTTGCACACGACTGTCCTCAGAAAATCATCGGTGACGGAAGATATGACGCCGATAAGGTTAGTTACGACATTGCTTATGATGCCGACTTCAACATGATTTCAAAGAAGAAGTACAACTCAAGCGATGTTCCTACACAGAACGAGTATTGGACTTATGAGAACGGTCAACTTGTAACTTACGTTAAATACAACGTTACAAGCACAACCGACGAGAACGGTGAGACTGCTTATACGGAAGTACCGTCATCTAAGACAGAATATTCTGTTATACAAGAAGAACCTCTCCGCATAAAGGAACAGGGCTACACGTATAACAAAAGTAAATCTGAATGGGGAGCAAACATTTACTACTACGTTTCAGAATACTTCACACCTGAAGCAGCCTCAGCTCCTGAGTTGACCGTTGAGAAGGTTGCCGACAAGCTGAACACTGCCAAGCTGACATTCAATGCCACAAGCATCAGCGGCGTAAGCAACGTTGCCTACGACATCATGCGCCATGGCTTTAAGATTGCACGCCTTACAGCCGACGACGCAGTTGGCGGACAGATAACCTACATCGACGAAGAAGTAAAGAACGGCGACTACGACTATTTCGTACAGGCTGTTGACGCCGATGCCGACAAGAGCGGTGAAGATGTCTTCAATTCTTATGGATATGGAATGAACACATCTAACCTTGTTAGGACCAGTTTCCATACTGCACTGCCTGCAGTGACCAACCTGCACAAAGTTAAAGTTGAATATGCCGACAACCAGTGCTACGCCACACTGAAATGGGATGAGCCTAAGAACAAGGAAAACTATAAGTTCATCAAGTACTACGTATTCCTCAAAGGCATGAAACGCCCCGACAACGAGAATGATTAACTCACAACTAACACGTACAAGATATCTATCGGCTATGGAACAGAGAACAACGAAATTGCAAGAGATATCTATGTTCAGGCTGTTTATGCAATAGGTAAGGCTAACAGCGACACCGTCAAAATAAACAACAAGGTGTACAGCCTTGACGGATATAAGGCACGCTCAGTTGAGAAATGGGGCGACGTTATGGGCACTGCCAAAGGAATCAGCACCAAGGAAGTAAGCTACTACAACTCAAATAATCTCCTCGTTTCAGACGTTAATTACGGAGCTGACTATGAGACAGGCGATTTTATCCCGAGCAAATTCTATGTATATGTCTACAACGACAAGAAACAGCTGGTTAAGAAATACTCACAGCAGTACGGACTCTATGACGGCGAAGACCTTGCATACAAAGCTTCAAACGACACTGTATACTACACTTACAACGAAGCAGGCAAGCTGATCTGCGAACTCAACACACAAAGCAGAGATTCTATCATATATGAATACGACGCCGACGGCAACAAGATAAGATACGCACGCTACATGCCTGACTACTACGGCACTGTAAATAACGGCAACCCGTACATAATGAACGAAGAGACTTACAGCGACTTCGTTGCTCCTGACTGTCCTACAAAGATTGTCGGCGACGGCAAATACGAAAGCTACAAGTTCACTGTTGACGTTGCTTACGACGACAAGAACAACGTAATATCAAAGAAAGAGTACGACGTAAACGGAACTCCCACACAGAACGAATACTGGGAGTATGAGAACGGTCTGATGTCTCTCTACACTAAATACACAGTAAAGAGCGTCAAGGGCGAGAACGGCGAGGACACGTATGAGGAAGTGCCAAGCACAAGAACCGAATACACTCTTGAGAGCGATGAGCCTATGCGCATAAAGGAGCAGACCTACTCATACAACAAGAATGACTCTACATGGGGAGCAAACATTTACTATTATGTTACCGAGTATTACAAGCCCGACAGCACAACAGCTCCTACGCTCAAGGTTGAGAAAGTGGCCGACAAGTTGAACACAGTCAAGCTGACATTCAACGCAACAACAATCAAAGGCGTTGACAACGTTGCATACGACATCATGCGCCACGGTATCAAGATTGCACGACTGACAGCCGACAAGGCAGTTGACGGAACACTCACCTATACTGACGAGACTGTAAAGAACGGCGATTACGAATACTTCGTTCAGCCTGTTGACGCCGATGCCGACAAGAGCGGTGACGATGCTCTCTTCTCTTACGGATACGGTATGAACACATCTGACCTTGTAAAGGCAAACATCTACACAGAGCTTCCTGTAGCCACAAACATTCACGGAACTGCTGTTGAATATGTTGACGGACAGTGCTTCGTAACATTAACATGGGACGAGCCTGCCAACAAGGAAGACTACATGTTCATGAAATATAACGTATTCCTCAAGGGAATGAAGTTACAGGACAACCAGGATGAAGAGCTCACGACAAACAGCTATAAGCTTGCCATCGGCTGGGGCGACGAGAGCATGGAGATTGCACGCGACGTTTATATCCAGTCTGTCTACGCTATCGGTAAGGCTAACAGCGACACTGTAACAATAACCAACAAGATTAACACGACAGCCATCGACGCTGTAAGCACAGGCGACGGATTCGAGTATAACAACGGAATTGTTACAATAAGCGACGGTGCAGCAATGGACGTATATACAGTCAACGGAACAGTTATAGCAACAGGCCGCAAGAATTCTATCGACCTTACTAACTATCCAGAAGGCGTATATGTTGTCAGAGTAAACAATAACGGTGTTTCTACAATCCACAAAGTTGTGGCAGACAGAAAACACTAAACCATAAAACAAGACCAAGTATGTGTATGAAAAAAGACACATACTTGGCCTTTCTTTTTAATTAGAATAATCAGAAAAGAAATATAAATCATTTTCACATGAAAAAATTACTGACAGGTGTAATAGCTGTTGCCATTTCCGCCTCGGCGATGGGACAGTCGAAAGTATATTTATCTGAAAACTTCGACAACGGCATTCCCGCCGGCTATACAACTATCGACCGCGACGAGAATCCTGTAAACACTTCATATTACAAGAACGTATCAATAGGCTCAAGCTGGATAGCCAATGTAATTGACACCAAGACCAACAAGGCAGCATTCAGTTTTACGCGCGGAAACTACGACTTCGCACAGGACAACTGGCTCATAACCCCTCAGATATCAATAGAGCCCGGCACAGAGGCGTATCTCCGCTGGGAAGGCAAGTCGGTGTATCATGATTACCCGGAAGACTATAAAGTGATGGTGTCTACGAGTAATGATGATATAAGCAGCTTCAAAGAGATTTTCAGCGTTGAAGGAGAAAGCTACAGCTGGAAAACCCACACATTGTCACTGAAACAGTATGCCGGTCAGAAGATTTACATTGCCTTTGTATGCACAAGCAAGGACAAATATATCCTGGCCATAGACAACCTGTATGCAGGAGAGCTTGACGGCTATGCCTTCGACGTGAAGAACACGTCAAGCCGCTTTGCAGGCAGTGTGGCCTCAACCACCATCAGCGGAAATATCCGCAACACCGGCAAGACAGCCGGCATAAAGTCGATAATATGCTCGGCAGGAGAAAGTGAAACAGCCGAGGAAGTAAACATAGACGAACTGGCGCCGGAGGCCAGACTCGACTATAAGTTCGACATTCCGCTGACAGCCAACAGCGTAAACCGATATGACATCAGCCTCAAGTTCAACGACGGCAGCGAGCAGAAGATATATACCGACAGCGTTATCAGCTCATACTTCCCCCGCACGCTGCTCCTCGAGGAGGTTACGGGTACATGGTGCAACAACTGTCCCGACGGAATACGTTATATCAACGAGGTGAAGGAGCGCATGGGAAATGATGTGATTGTAGTGTCAATACACATGACACCCGACCCGCTGGTCTGCAACTTCTATTCGAGCGGCATGGTGCGCTGGCTGTCAAGTCTGCCGTCAACGATATACAACCGCAAGCTCATGTATAAGAACACCGACATGTATCACGCCACAGGTTTCCTTGAGAGGGCCATGCTCGACCCTACCACAGCCATGGTTACTGCCGAAGCCGAACTTGACGGCAACAATGTGAACATGCACGCCGACATTGACTTCGCGGCCGACTACGACAACTCTTCAGACAAATACCGTGTGGGATTTACCATTGTTGACAAGGAATACGCGCAAGGAAACATCATACAGCGCAACTCTTGCACACTGCTCAGCTCGAACGAATACTACTATCTGCCGCAAGAGATACCCGGCTCAATTATGAAATATCACGACCTGCCCATAGAAGGAAGCACCATGCTCGACGGCGTGCCCGGCAGCCTGCCTGCAGAGATTAAGGCCGGAGGCAAATATACGCTCGACTATCAGCTCACCCTGCCCGACAACCGCATATTCGGCACCGACAGCCTTTGCGTGGTTACAACTGTGTTCGACAGCAACACCGGCGAGGTGCTCAACGCAACAAGCAACGACATAGTAGCCGTTGAAGCTACAGGCATCAAGACCGTTGCAGGAAACTCTCTCAATGCCAACATAACAAAGTCGGCCGACAGCAACATAAGCATCAGCCTGCCCGGCAGCGAGACTTACACCGTAAGCATAGTAAGCCTCGACGGCCGCGTGGTAAGAGAGACATCAGGCAAGGGCAGCAGCCTCAACCTAAACTGCAGCAGCCTTGACGGATGCTACATAATACAGGTTACTCAAAACGGAAACAAAACAGTGAAAAAAATCATTTTATAAATTAACTCATTTAAAGCAACATGAAAAAGGTTTACATTTCGATTTGCCTTTCCCTGCTAAGCATGAAAGGCTTCGCTGACACTAAGCCGATACTTATGTACAGCGAACCATATCAGTATGTGAATGCCATTTCGCCTAACGGCAAGTGGGCATGCGGTGCCACAAACGACGGTACAAGCCAGTTTGTAGCATTTATATGGAATCTTGAATCAAACGAGATCCAAAACTTAGGCACAGGAACTATCGCCTACGGAGTTTCTGACGACGGTACGGTGGTGGGCACATATCCCGACACTGAGGCATCAACCAACGGTGCCGAGGTAACGTCTTCAGGCTACTGGAAGGATGGCAAGTGGCATCATCTCGAACTGCCCGAGGGTGTTAAATACACCGACCCGGAAGCAGGCGGAATAGCCAACTGCGTCAGCGCCGACGGCAAATACATAGGCGGTTCTGTATATTCTGCCAAAGGAATATTCACCCCTGTAGTATGGGAAAACGGAAAACTGCTGCGCATCCTCAGCGACCAGTATGCAGGCTCTGTATATGCCGTAAGCAACGACGGATCTAAGGCCGGAGGATGGACCTACACCAAGAATTCGGGAGGCACACGTATCACGGTTATGTGGGACGCCGAGGGCAACCAGCACTTCATTACCGGCGACGACACTCACGGTTCACCATTCTATGCAATACAGAAGTTCTCGTCTGACGGCAACAAGGCCCTCTATGAGAAGGGTATCTACGACTTCACCACAGGTCAGACCACGACCATCTCGCCTATCAACCCCGAATTTTGGGGATTCGTGCTCTACGACTTCAGCGACAGCCTCTCTGCCATAGGATATGAGCAGACACTCGAAGGCGCACAGTTCCCAGTAATCTACCGCGACGGCAAGACCCAGAAACTTGAGGACTATCTCATATCACAGGGCGTTGACTTTGCTGCCGACGGCATGGTTGCCCCGCGCGCCGACGGCGAAGGCCAGTATAACCTGATGATTGCCCACTCTATATCTAAGAACGACAGCGTGATGGCATTCACCTTTGTCGACAAGGACTACTATATGCGCTCTGCCGTGGTTAAGCTCAACCAGAACAGCATCAACCCTGAGCCGGTTAACGTTCAGGCCTCAGCGCTCGAAGGACTTAGCGCAGCCAAGCTGACATGGAAGGCTCCTCTGCTCAACAGCGCAAACGTTAAGGGATACAACGTTTACCGCAACGGCGAGAAAGTTAACAGCGAGCCTGTTACAGCCACATCTTTCTATGACAGCAACCTCACAACAGGTTCATACGAATACTATGTAACAGCCGAATATAACGACGGCCAGGTGTCAAAGGCTTCTGACATGGTAAGCGTAGAAATAGCTGCCAACACTGCTAACGCTCCTTACGCACTCAGCGCACGTATGAAGAACGCAGAGAATGTGCTGCTGACATGGAACCGCCCGCAGAGCAACCTGCCAACAAAGCAGTATTACAGCTCTGACGACGTGATAAGCGGATTCGGCGGAGGCAACAACTCGTTTGAGGCTGCCATACGCTACGACAAGGGCGAGATGCAGATGTATAAGGGATATAAGATTTCTGCCGTTAAATTTGTTCCGAGAGAGAAGATTAACGGATGGGACATCGACATCTATAAGGACAAAGAACTTATCTATACACAGCACGTTGACCAGGAACTTGCCTACGGCAAGGAGAACATCGTAACGCTCAGCACTCCTGTTGACGTTCCGCAGGACGGTGACCTCTACATAGCTGTAAAGACCGACGTTCCCGGCTCTACCAACAGCTCTAACATCATCGGTATGGTTTACGACAAGTGCGTTTCAGGCTACAGCGACCTTGTACGCCTCGTAAGCGAGGACGAGTTCTATTCGCTCAACGAAGCCTCTAAGGCAAGCATGAGCACATCAATGCCTGTAACATGGGCCATCGGTGCAATACTGAAGACCGACGACATGAGCGCCGACATTGACAAAGTGGCAAGCTATAACGTTTACCGCAACAGCGAGATGGTAGGCTCTTCTGAAACTACAAGCTTCATCAACGAGTCTGTTCCGGCCGGCGACTACAAATATGAGGTAGAGGCTGTATATGACAACGGAACAGTATCCGGCAAGACCGGCATCGACTTCAGCGCCGTTACAAACTCTGCAGCCTTCAAGGCCATCAACGACGTAAACGTAAGCTGTGGCGACAAGGAAACTCAGGCAGTGTTCAACTGGACTACTCCTGTTGACAACGACGAGACCGTAATAGAGTATTGCGGCAAGAACCCGTCACAGGGCGCTGTAGGTTCTGAAGACAACAACTACGGATACATGGCCAAGACTATCTATTCAGGCGACAAGCTGCTCAGCTACAACGGATACGATGTTAAGTCAGTGCGCTTCTATCCTACTGCCGACGCCGACTTCACTATCATCATCAAGAAAGACGGCGAGGAAATCGTCAACCAGTATGTAGAGAACTACAAACTCAACGAATGGAACACAGTTAACCTGGAGACTCCGTTCGTTCTCGACGAGAATTCTACTTACGACCTTATCATCGACTGCTTCGACGTTACTCCTAACGCTGCTCCGCTGGCACTCGACGGCGAGACTCCGTTCGCAGGAACTGCCGACCTCTACTCACTCGACGAAGGCGCAACATTCTCTTCTACAGGCTTTATAGGCAACTGGATGATGGGACTCATCGCCACCGATCCTAACGCAAGCGAGCTGCCCGTTGAAGGCTACGACGTAAGAATTGACGGCACAACAGCCAACACAGCCAAGCTGACTGAGCCTACATTCACCTACGACTTCAGCGAGGGAGCCGACCTGAACGCTACTCACAAGGTTAACGTTGACGTTTACTACAGCGTGGCAGGCAAGGTTGAAGGCAGCGCAGTATTCTTCACACTGGCTACGGCTGCAAGCATCGACAGCAACTTTATCAACGACATCAAGCTGGTACGCGGCGACAACTATCTCCGCATCGAGGGCGAAGGCGTAACAGGCGTTGACCTCTATGCTGCCAACGGTATGCTCATCAACAGCAGCAACACCAACGTTGTAAACATCTCTGGCGTTCAGACAGGCACTTATGTTGTCAAGGCTAAGACTGCCAACGGCTCTAAGATGTTCAAGGTGAGAGTTTCTAAATAATACTGACAGCCTGTGCGGAATGATATAATCTGCACAACAAGGCTTACATAACGACAAAAGTCCGGTCTGCTTCAGGCCGGACTTTTTTAGTATAATATCGCGTCTGAACGGCGCCCGGTGCAAAAGGGGCTGAAAATCGTAAGCATTCACAGCCATTTTAATTTCAGATTAATTATTCATCATACGTTTAAAGACTATACTTTAACCAAATCTTTCCGTTTTACTTTCATACTGTTAGTGGCCGAGTTACGGGTCGTAAACGGCCCACTTTTTATGCAAAAGTGGCCTGTTTTTTACAGCTAAACCACAGGGTTATATCAGCCATACCGCCATGTTTCGCTGAATTGGCTGCTGCAAGGCGCTGCATAAGGGCACATCAACCCCAATCAGTCATTATTTCTCCTATAATTTATATGACCTAAACTGGCCGATGCTTTTAGCTGTATTCAGTTTTAAACACATTTCATACAGCCGAAAGAGCCTGTATGAAACAATAAAATTAAACATATTTGGCAAACATCTTGCGTGAGTCAACAAATATTATTACCTTTGCAGCAGATTTAGATGTTGACAACATCCGTTCACGCTGACTGACGGAAACTCCGTAAGGCTGACTGAATTTGTTGACAGATAAACATGCTTCAATAGCTCAGTTGGTTAGAGCACCTGACTGTTAATCAGGGGGTCGTTGGTTCAAGCCCATCTTGAAGCGCAAGAAGGAGTTACTCAGGTAACTCCTTTTTTGTTTTTATACATCACAGCCATTCAACGCCGCAACGGCAAAAAACATACACATCTGACATGGACAACAACAGCAACAAGATAATAATGCTGGGCACCGGCAGCGCCGGCGTTACCCGATGCTACAACACGTGCTTCTTTCTGAAGACTGCCAACACGCTGCTCCTCGTTGACGCAGGGGGAGGCAACGGCATAATATCGCAGATAGAGAAGGCGGGCGCAAGGCTCACCGACATTCATCACCTGTTTATAACCCATGCGCACACCGACCACATTCTGGGCGCCGTGTGGGTGGTAAGGATGATTATGCAAAGGGTGCTCAACGGCGAATACAAGGGCTGCCTTAACGTCTACGGCAACGACAAGGTAATAAGCACGCTAAGGCAGATATGCCTCATGACGCTGCACAAAAACTTCAACGCGCTCTTCGGCAGCCGCATCATGCTGTGCGAGAAGACGAGCGGCGACGAGTTTTGCGTGGGCGACATACGCATTGAGTGCTTCGACATTCTGTCGGACAAGGAAAAGCAGTATGGCTTCCGCGCCACAATGCCCGGCGGAACCACGCTTGTGTGTATGGGCGACGAGCCTTGCAACAGGGCCAACTACCCTATTGCGCGCGGTGCCGACTGGCTTATGTGCGAGGCCTTCTGCCTGTATAAGGACCGCGACGTGTTCAAGCCTTACGAGAAATTTCACAGCACCGCCATGGATGCCGGCAAGGTGGCTGCCGAACTGGGTGTAAAGAATCTGCTGCTGTATCACACCGAAGACAGAACGCTCGCCACACGCAAGGCCGAATACACCCGCGAGGCGGCAATTAACTTCAATGGCAACATCTTTGTGCCCGACGACCTCGAGACCATTGACATCTGACAGAAACCGGCATAAACTTAATGAGCCGTATCAGACTCTTCACAGAGAACGATACGGCTCATCAGGTTTTCAACCGGTTTTATATGATAATCTTTCTTATATCCCATTCAGCTACAGCCGCTACAATACCGCAGCGTCAGGCCGCAACGGCGCGCATCTTGCTGCTCAGCGGCAGCACAAACAGCATGCAGGCCAAGGCTCCGCAGGCCATCACTACGCCTGCCGTAACAGTTATGTCGCCAATGCCCACCAAAGGACTTGAGAACGCGCCGGCAACGAAACCCGACGCACCGAATATGGCGCTGGCGGCACCTGCGTTGTCGCGCTCGCTGTCGAGGGCTATGGCTGTCAAAGGCGGCTGCATCAGTCCGAAACAGAGCAGCGTATATATGTATGCCAGCATTACTATCCACAAAGGCATGCCCGAACTGAGAAGGAACGCCAACACAACAGCACCGGCAAGCATGCCCGCACCGCCGAAGCGGAGGCAGCGGCTCTGACTGCGGAAGCGTGTTGCCATGGCCGAGCCTACGCCAATCATCAGGGCGTTAAGGCCGAAACACAGGCTATAGCCCAGCGGCGAAAGATGATACACCTGCTGCATGATGAACGGCGAAGAGGCTATGTAGGCGAAGAACATAAAGAAACATGCCATCTCGGCCATCACCGAAAGAGTGAAGCGCGAGTTGCGGAACACACGGAACAGATTGAAGTAAACCTTCACAACGTTCTTCTTTATGCGGTTGGCAGGCAGAAGCGTCTCGGGCAGGAACATGCTGCACAACATGAGCACAAGGCCTATGGCAAGGATTACGGCAAACACGCCCACCCATGTGGTTACGCCTGCCATGATGCCGCCCACCACAGGGGCACACACAGGCGCAATGCCGTTGATGCCGCCAAGCAGGGCCATGAAGCTGGCAAGCTCGCGGCCAGTGTACATATCGGCCGACATGCTCTTGGCTATCACAATGCCGCCGGCGCCCGCAAGTCCCTGAAGCACTCGCATGGCATTAAACATAAATATATCTTTTGAAAGTATGCACAACAGCGATGCCACAACAAACAGCAACATTGAGCCAACCAATATGCGCTTGCGTCCGTACTTGTCGGTCAGCGGACCGATAAACAGCTGTCCTGCCGCAAGTCCAATCATACCCGTGGTGAGGCTCATTGAGGCCAGTGCGGGTGTTGTGTGGAAATAACTTGTCATCTCCGGCAGCACCGGCAGATAGAAATCCGTTACGAACGGGCCGAATGCCGTAAGCATGCCGAGCGTAGCCGGAAGAAATACTTTCATGTTTTGTTTCATTGTTATCCTCTCTTCTAATATCTAAATTCGGATGCAAAGTTAGCAAAAATGTATAAGCCGTGAAAAAAATCACGACACCACGCACCCCAAGCATATACTAATCCACCTGGTTTTATAGACTAAAAACATAGACGAATGGACGAAAAATATGGATGATATTGAACTTAGAATACAAAATACAAGCGTAACGGATGTAAGGCAGACATATATCTGAAAAGACCGGCCGTCTATGCATGCGACAACTTCATGTATACAGAAGGAGTCATGCCGTTTACCTTCTTAAAAGCAGTGATAAAGTTTGAAGCAGAGCTGTATCCAAGGTCTTTATATATGGCCTGAATTGTAAGTCCGCCATAAGTCTCGGTGTCTTTAAGGCGTTTGCAGGCCTCGCGTATTCTGTACTCGTTAAGAAGAGTCTTAAAGCTCTTGCCGTACACATCGTTCAGTGTCCATGACACATATTTTGTGTTCGACTCAACCATCTGCGCCAGCTGACTGAGATTAAAGTCAGGCTTAGCTATCACGTCAATGTTTTCCATCACGGCCAATATCTTGTTCAAAAGAGAGTCTGCCGCATCTTGTGTAAGCCCTATGTCGTTGCGCTTACGCTGTACTGAGGCGTCGGCTTTGTCAGACGCCATGTCGTTCTGCTGCTCGCAGTAAGAGTCAAGAAGCTGTTTATATTTCTTTTCCGACTTCTCCATATCCTCATTCTTCTCAATCAGCAGTCTGAAAGCCTTGCGGAGATTCTGATCCTTTACAACAAGGACAACAATAAGTATGACAAGAAGCATCGTCATCGTTATAAACACGGTTATGGCCAGCTGCTGATAGTTTATTTTCTGATTAAGCAGACTTATGTTTTCTTTATTCACCTTATTTTCAAACTCAAGCAGCTTTCCGCCCACCTTATTCATCTTTTGCTCATCAATGATAACATTATTGATTGAGTCAATGCAAGAGGTGTAATATCTTACCGAGTCGGCATTCTTAATCTTTGCATAAATATCCCTCATCATCTCCGAGTATGTCTTTACGGCCATAAGATTCTGCTTACGTGAGGCATAACTATAATACCACGAACAATATGTCTTTGCCTCTGCGATGTTGTTTTCAGCCAAAGATGTGTACACGAGCAGTCCAAATGCCGACGACAGCAGTTTGTCGCCTACGTTATAATGCGAGCCGTACTTTATGGCCTTCTTGTAACAGCTTACGGCTACATCATTATGCCCTTCGGTCTGAGCTATCAGACCTGAATTGAACAATTCGAGATAATATTTCAGATGTTTGTTCTTTCGCGGCAGCAACTTCTGCCTAGCAAAATAATACCTTGCCGATTTTGCGTCATTGTTAAAGCAGTATGCGCTTACAAGAATTGTAATACTTGATGCCTCCAGTTCCTTAATCCCGTATCTCAGTGCAACCTCATATCCCTTCTTTAAATAATAAATGCCACGGTTAACGTCATCAATCTTGATATAAACATAACCGATACAATTAAGGCTTTGACAGTAAAAATACCTCTCATTTGACTCCTTTGCCACTTCCATACATTTCAAGAAGAAATCCATGGCGTTGGCATATTCTTCCTTTTCATAACATTCTATACCTGCATTATATAAAAATTCAGCCCTCGTATCTTTTGCATTACAAAAGGCTGTATAAAAGGTCATCAATATCAATATGAAAAAGATTCTCATAATATTTTCACAGAATGTTTAACACTACCTTACAAAAGTAAATATTCTTTTTCGGTTTCAAGAAAAAGAAAGCATTAAAGCCATTATTTTTTCTGTAAAAAAACGATTTCAGTTATTTTTGTAAAAATTATTATTAACCAATAATGTATTATCATGAGAAGAGAATGTACCTTAATTTTGATTGCTGTTTTAGTGCTAAACGTCTTTAGCAGCAATGCTTTTGGCCAAGAAATTGATCATGGGAAAACAACCATACTGCCTAAAGCTATAAAGAACCTCCTTAACAGTAAAGAAGGCAAGAAGTATTCTGAAACACAGTTTGTCAACGCTATGAACAATATTGCTCATGCACCTAAGTATGCACCGAGCGATCAGGATGCTACTATAGTGATAAGTGAAGACTTCTCAAAATGGACAGCCGGCTCAGAAGGCAATCCTGACACTAAGGATGTTTCACAGAATGCTTCAGAGTTGTCTTCGCTGATGAACTATCCCGGCAACTGGTCAGGAATATACACTTATCAGGCGGGAGGCATGATTTACCTAGGATATGACCAAGCCAACGGTCCAGGTTACTTGAGAACTCCGGCTATCGACTTACGCGGTAAACAGGGACTATACAGAATAAAGCTACGCGTACGCAACGACATCCCCAACACCCAACAGATGCTTCAGGTAATTTCTATTGATGAGGAAAGCACCTTTGTCATAAACATGGATGCGAAACCATTTGACAATAAATGGACTGATATGGAATTTACCTTCTCAGGAGGAGTAGAAAAAACTTCAATAATGTTATGCGCAAACGGAGGCAACATATATATTGATGACTTCACTGTAGAATGCGTAACCTACCCTCTCGACTCTCCGAAGATAACATATGTATCATTTATAGACATTAACAAGATAGAAGTTAAATGGAGCCCCGTAGACGGAGCTACATCATATTATGTTTATGTACAAGACCCTGAAGACAACAGCATCTTAGATGAGCAGACTGTAACAGGCACTTCGGCTTACTTAAGATTCATACCAATAGACCACAAAAAATACTACATATACATTATTGCAAAGAATGGTGAAGACGAAAGCTTCCCTACTGTATGGTGGGACAGCCTAAGACCAAGTTATGTAACAACACCGATTGCACTGCCGGCAACCAATATCAGCGACAATGGTTTCACAGCAAACTGGGAAAAAGCAATAAGCGCATCACAATATATTCTCGCTGTAACACAGGAGCATGTTGCCACAAGAGACAATGAAACATTTATAATCTTTGATGATGACTTCAGCTCATTAGACAATACAAGTATAGAGAACCCTGGTTTTGTTGCACAACTTGGATATTGCGACAGATATTTCAAACGGGGCGGATGGTATGGAGACCTCGTCATAGGAATGAACGGAATGATTGCTATTACAAATGTATATGCAGAAATAGATATGAATGGAAACCTGAAATCCCCGAAAATGAATCTTGGCGTAGGTGACGGAAAAGTTAATATCAGCGGATACACAGCATCTATGTTTGGCGATGCAGTATTGTCAATAGCAATCGTAAAGGATAATCAGGTTGTTGACGAGGAGACTATAAACGTATCTACATCAGGCGGAACATTCGACATTGAACTTAGCGGAGGCTCTTACGACAGCCAGATTTATATTAGCATACCCGACAATTTATCGAGCAAAGATTATATAGCTTGACAACATAAAAATCACCTGTACAATGAACAAAGGCGATGTAATAAAGCTGCCTTACACAACTTACTATGTGCCTTACACCGAAACTTCGCATAACGTTGAAATGCCGTTTACAGGCGAAGACAAGGCATACTATAACGTACAGGGATATTTCTCTGACGAAATGAAGAGCGATGTATCTAACGACATCACTGTAAGCCGCGCAACAGGTATAGCCGAATTGTCTGATGCAGCTGAAAAAGCATCTGTCACACTGACTGAAGGCGGAGTTGCAATAAGCAATCCTAAGGCTGCAAAGATATACATTTACTCTATCAACGGAAGCATGGTTACAAAAGACCTGACAGGAACTACACACACAACGGTTGCACTGCCGTCAGGTTCATACATCGTCCGTGTAGGAAATGATATCTTCAAAATAATGAGATAAAATATGAAACGGTTTTAAATATATTTTTTATCAGTGAACAGCATTGAGACCGAAAGCAAAATCAAGGCTGTTAAATACTACGACTTGTCGGGACGTACTGTTGCTGAACCGTCAAAAGGCATGTTCATCAAAGCTGTTACCTACGACGACGGAACGACAAAAACAACAAAGTTGATAAAGAAATAATCAAGTTTCTATTCAGATACAGATAAAAGTATCATTCTCTAAATATTCATTAGTGCCCCAATTTTAATTCTAACGGGACACTAATGAATATATTTTTTTTCAATAAAATCGATTCTCAATCTATAAAATTGCTTTAGAAAGCCGTTGTTTTGCAACGGAATATCACTACTGTCCAATAAAAGTTGGCTAATCGGTCTTTGAAATTATTGAAATACAGT
>ENA-ORRQ01000148-ORRQ01000148.1-human-gut-metagenome-genome-assembly--contig:-NODE-148-length-69509-cov-5.874507_pt1 | contig 69509 bp, 59 predicted proteins | sample MGYA00242177_ERZ509138 | MGnify/ENA primary metagenome ERZ509138 (study PRJEB26280, sample SAMEA2338628) | human gut metagenome | biome: human gut; feature: human-associated habitat; material: faeces... | reverse complement strand
AGAGTCAGATGCAGTATCTCTTTTCACTGAAATAAATGCTAAAAGCTCCGGAGGAAATTCATGGAAGCGAAACGAAAGAAACGATATTTTTTATAACACTATCTTTTAAACATAATCATGGTATACTGTTGTAGAGATATAAAGAAAAGAGGTTAGAAAATGTACGCAAAAAATACATGGGAAAAGTATAAGGACAATCTCAATGAAGTCATGGAATACAATGAAGGTTATAAAGATTATATTTCAAAAAACAAAACAGAACGTGCTTGTGTTAAAGACTCTATTCGTTTAGCCAAAGAAAAAGGATTCAAGCCATTAGACTCTTTTGAAACACTTAAGCCAGGAGATAAGGTTTATGTCAACAACAGAGATAAGAATATTGCTTTATTTGTGATTGGTAATAAACCACTTACAGAAGGTATGAGAATATTAGGTGCTCATATTGACTCTCCTAGAATGGACTTGAAACAGAATCCAATATATGAATCAGAAGGATTCGTATTAGCTGATACACACTATTATGGTGGTGTAAAGAAATACCAGTGGGTAACTATCCCTCTATCATTATATGGCGTTGTAGCTAAGAAAGATGGTACTGTCGTAGATGTTGTCATTGGTGAAGATGATAATGATCCAGTAGTAGGTATCTCTGATTTACTTATTCACTTAGCTGCAGAACAGTTAGATAAGAAAGCAGCTAAAGTGATTGAAGGTGAAAACCTTGATGTTACTTTAGGTAATATGCCTTTAGTAGGTGAAGAAAAAGATGCAGTGAAGGCAAATATCTTAAAACTATTAAAAGATAAATATGATATCGAAGAAGAAGATTTTGTATCAGCTGAAATTGAAGTTGTACCAAGTGGTAAAGCAAGAGACTATGGTTTAGATCGTTCAATGATTGCTGGTTATGGTCATGATGATAGAGTATGTGCCTATACATCTTTAACTGCAATTCTTGATATGGATGTATGTGACTATACATGCTGTACTATTCTTGTAGATAAAGAAGAAATAGGTTCAGTAGGTGCTACAGGTGCTCAGTCTTTATTCTTTGAAAATACAGTAGGTGAAATGTTAGTGAAGATGGGTATTGATAGTTTTGTACAGACAAGACTTACTTTATCTAGATCAAAGATGCTTTCAAGTGATGTATCTGCTGGTGTAGATCCACTATTTGTAAGTGTGAATGATAAGAAGAACGCTGCTTATTTAGGTAATGGTATTGTATTTAATAAATATACTGGTGCAAGAGGTAAGAGTGGAAGTAATGATGCATCTGCTGAATATGTTGCGAGAATTCGTGCTGTGATGGATGAATCAAATATCCATTATCAGACAGCTGAACTTGGTAAGGTAGACCTAGGTGGAGGAGGCACTATTGCTTATATCCTAGGAAACTACAACATGGATGTTATTGATGCAGGTATTGCAGTATTAAACATGCATGCACCAATGGAAGTCGTATCTAAAGTAGACGTATACGAAACATATCAAGCATATAAAGCATTCTTAAAGAATGCATAATTCATAGAACTGTAGTTAAAACAGGCAGTAAACTTTATGTATTTCCACCTTGGATAAAACCAAGGTGTTTTTTAATTAATCTATGATACAATAATCAAGAGGTGATTTGATGAAACAATTAACACTTGGAATGGTGGCTCATGTTGATGCAGGTAAAACTACATTAAGTGAGTCATTACTCTATACGACAGGGACAATAAAACATCAAGGTCGTGTTGATCATAAAGATACATTCCTTGACTATAATACACAGGAAAGAGAAAGAGGCATTACTATCTTTTCTAAGGTTTCTGCTCTTGATTATAAGAATAACCATTTCACGTTTATTGATACACCAGGACATGCTGATTTTAGTGGAGAAATGGAACGTGCATTAAGTGTCCTTGATTATGCAATAGTGATTATCAATGGTTTAGATGGTGTACAGGCGCATACTAAAACAATCTGGAACTTATTGAGACACTATCATGTACCAGCATTCATCTTTGTGAATAAGATGGATTTAACACATTATACAAAAGAAGAGTTATTGGACTCTTTATCACAATTATCCCCTCATATTATGGATATGAGTGCTTCTGAAGAAGATATTGCAGCACTTGATGAAGAGATGATAGAAGAATATTTAGAAACAGAGTCTTTAAAGGATACATCTATCGCAAAAGCGATTTCTAATAGACATCTTTATCCACTTTATTTTGGTAGTGCACTTAAGAATCAAGGTGTGGATGAATTACTCGATGCCTTAGACCGTTATACTTTAGAAAAAGAACCACAGAAAGAATTATCCGCACAAGTCTTTAAGATTACGAGAGATGAAAGAGGAGAACGTCTTGTCTTTATTAAGGTCACTGGTGGAAGGCTTCATGTACGTGATACAATCCATGATGAAAAGATTCATCAAATTAGGTTATATCAAGGGAACCGCTATACTTTAGTAGAAGAAGCATCTCAGAATGATATTGTAGCCTTAACAGGTATTAAGAAGCTTCAGGCAGGGGATTATATTGGATTAGGACATGTGATTCATTCAACACTGAGACCTTCTATGTTGTATCAAATTCAACCATCTAAAGAAGCAGATATCAACCATTTCTTTTCTTCTTTAAAGGTATTAGGTGAAGAAGAACCATTACTTCATTTAAAACTCTTTGATGATCATGCCCAGGTTTCTTTAATGGGTGAAGTACAGATAGATATTCTTAAACAATTAATGAAAGATCGTTTTAATGAAGATATCACAGTAGATGAAGGAGATGTCGCTTATCTAGAAACAATCAAAGAACCAATAGAAGGAGTAGGACACTTTGAACCATTACGACACTATAGTGAAGTCCATCTTTACTTAGAACCGCTTCCTCAAGGTTCAGGACTTGTCTTTGAAAATCAATGTCAGAATAACTTAGAAGAAAGATATCAAAATCTCATCATGACACACTTACAGGAAAAAGAACACTTAGGTGTACTCACAGGTTCTCCTATTACAGATATGAAAATCACACTTCTAGGTGGTAAAGCCCACTTAAAACATACAGAAGGAGGAGACTTCAGAGAAGCCACTTATCGTGCTATTAGACAAGGGTTAAAAATGACTGAATCAGTCATCTTAGAACCTTACTATAAATATGAATTAGTCATTCCTACAGAGGCTTTGAGTAAGGTTTATTATGCTTTAGAAGACTATCCAACACCTACTGTAGTGAATGAGAATAATGATATTACAACACTTCATGGAGAAGCACCTGTCTTATTCTTGACTCACTATCAAAAAGAACTTCTGACTTCCACAAAAGGAAAAGGACAGCTTTTCTTCTTAGATACATTCTATGCACCAGTAGAAAATCAGGAAGAAGTGATAACTAAATGTGATTATGATAGTGAATCAGATCTAGATAATCCTACAGGTTCTATTTTCTGTTCACATGGTGCAGGCTATTATGTGCCTTATGATGAAGTAAGAAAGAAGATGCATTTACCTCTTTATAGTGCGATGAAACAGGAACATACTTATACACATAATCCTGTCCATATTAGTGATGAAGAACTTAAAAGAGTATATGAACGTACCTATGGTCCAATAAACACAAAACTTGCAAGTGACTACTATAAACCAAAACAAGATTATGTCTCTTCTAATACAGTACAGGTATTAGATGAATATTTGATTGTAGATGGATATAATGTCATCTTTGCCTGGGATGAACTGAAAGAACTCGCAAAAGAGAATCTAGGTAGTGCAAGAGATAAGCTTATTGATATATTGATGAGCTATAAAGGGTATCGTGGCTGTCATATGATTCTTGTCTTTGACGCTTATAAGGTTCCACAGAACAAAGGCAAGAGTCTGATGTATCATGATATGGAAATCGTTTATACAAAAGAAGGACAGACAGCCGATGCTTATATTGAAAGCATCACAAAACAGATGGCAGGACAATATCGTCTTGTGGTTGCGACAAGTGATAATCTTGAACAGAAGATTGTATTAGGTCATGGGGCGACACGTATTTCTTCAAGAGAATTACTTCAGGATGTTATTTCTCGTTCTAAAATCCAAAAAGAAGAATTTGAAAGAAAAAATCCCCAAATGCATAGTTATGCATTTGAGGATCTCAAGAAGTCTTAGGACTTCTTTTTTATTTAATAGATGTAACTGTATAATCTTTATCTTCTACAGTTTTCTTTAAGACATCATTAGATACTTCTTTACTTAAAGTGACAACTGCAGTGCCTTTTTCATGACTGACATCAGCACTTTCTACACCATCTACAGCTTCTAATGCCTTCTTTACAGCCATTTCACAATGACCACACATCATACCAGTAATTTCTAAAGTCTTTTCCATTGTTTTCTTCTCCTTTTTCTTTCTTTTTATATCTTTAGATGCATCATGCATAGAGAAAGTATTTAATCTTAATGCATTCATACATACAAAGAAACTAGATAAACTCATCGCAGCAGCCCCTAACATAGGACTCATCTGCCATCCTGTTAAGTGAATAAATACACCAGCTGCAACAGGAATACAAATCGCATTATAGAAAAATGCCCAGAATAAGTTTTCATGGATATTTCTTAATGTCGCACGAGAGAGTCTAATAGCGGCAGTGACATCTGTCAGCTTACTATTCATTAAGACAACATCAGCTGCATCTATCGCAATATCAGTACCTGCCCCAATCGCAATTCCAATATCCGCACGTGTGAGGGCAGGTGCATCATTGATTCCATCACCCACCATAGCTACTTTACCATGCTTTTGTAAATCTTTAATAACACTCTCTTTACCATCAGGCAATACTCCTGCAATTACCTCATCTACACCTGCTTTTGAACCAATTGCATCTGCAGTCTTCTTGTTGTCACCTGTCAACATTACAACTTGAATACCCATGTTCTGCATTTCTTTAATAGCCTGAGGGCTATCTTCCTTCATTGTATCAGCCACACAGATCATACCAAGATAAGTATCATCATAACTAAAGAATAGAGGTGTCTTACCTTCCATTGCCTTGTCAGATGCCTGTGTCATCATTTCTTCAGGAATATGCTTTTCCATCATCTTGATGCTTCCACCTAATACTTCTTTACCATGAATTAATCCTCTTAACCCATGACCAGGTAATATCTCGAAGCTTTCAACATCTTCACTACCTTGATAATAATCAGTCACAGCCTTACCAAGAGGATGCTCACTCTTTTTTTCTAGACTAGAAGCATAATTTAATAGTACTTCTTTTTCTATCTTATAAGGGACCACATCAGTGACTACAGGAGTTCCTTTTGTGATTGTACCTGTCTTATCTAACGCAATAATATCAATAGAACCTGCCACTTCTAATGATTCAGATGTCTTAAACAAGATACCATGCTTTGCGCCCATACCATTACCTACCATAATAGCCACTGGTGTCGCAAGACCTAATGCACATGGACATGAAATAACTAAAACGGAAATAGCACGGGCAATAGAGAATCCAATACTCTTTCCAAGAATCATCCAGACAATAAATGTGACTAACGCAATACCGATAATCACAGGTACAAAGATACCAGAGACTTGATCGGCTTTCTTTGCGATAGGTGCTTTAGTAGATGCTGCATCACTCACCATCTGAATAATCTGTGAAAGTGTTGTATCCTCACCTACACGAGTGGCACGTACTTTAATAAAGCCTGACTGATTAAGTGTTGCGCCTGATACTGTATCATTTACTGTTTTATCAACAGGAATACTTTCACCTGTTAAGGCAGATTCATCAATAGCTGTAGAACCTTCTACAATCACACCATCAACAGGAATATTTTCACCCGGTCTTACTACAAACAAATCACCTTTATTCACTTCATCAATACTTACAGTGATTTCTTTATTATCCTTAATAATGACTGCAGTTTGAGGTGCAAGATCCATTAAGCTCTTTAAGGCATCTGTAGTACGTCCTTTAGACATTGCCTCTAACATCTTACCAACAGTAATTAAAGTAGGAATCATTGCTGCAGATTCAAAATAGAGATCATGTCCTAAACTCATCACCTTCATCATCTGTCCCTGGCTCATGGCATCAATCATTAAATATAAAACAACTAAGCTATAACCAAAAGCAGCACTAGACCCTAATGCGACCAAAGCATCCATGTTAGGGGATAACTGAAATAAACTCTTATACCCATTAACAAAGAATGCTTTATTAATGACTAAAATAATAATAGTCAATAACATTTCTGTTATTGCAAGAGATACATGATTCTCCAAAAACAAAGGTACAGGCCATTTCCACATCATATGACCCATAGATAAATACATTAATAGTATTAAGAATACTAGAGAAGTAGTTAATCTCTTCTTTAATTTTGGCGTCTCATGATCTACTAAAGAATCATCTTTTACCTTTTCAACACCTTTTTCACTTGCACCATATCCAATATTCTCAATTGCCTGAATAATAGATTCAGAAGATGCTGTTCCTTCTACGCCCATAGAATTTGTGAGTAAAGAAACAGAACAGCTATCTACACCATTAATATGAGCTACAGTTTTTTCAATACGATTGGCACACGCTGCACAACTCATACCAGTAATATTATATTGTTTCATTTCATCACCTTCTGTAATACTTTCACTAATTCATCAATTGTTTCATCATGACCTTCTTTAATATCATCCACAACACATGTCTTAATATGCTTTGCAAGTAATTCTTTATTAAAACTATTCAAAGCTGCATTGACTGCAGAAACTTGTATCAAAATATCAGGACAATAAGCATCTTTTTCTACCATGCCTTCAATTCCTCGAATCTGACCTTCAATACGTTTAAGGCGGTTCATGAGTTTTTTCTTTTCTTCTTCACTACGATCCTTATGGCGTTCACTACAACAGCAATCTTTTTTATCCATTATTTCACCTCTTACTCCAATCATATACCCTGTAGGGGTATACGTCAAGCGATGTGATTGTTGTATAATGACCACAAGGAGAAATAAATTATGAAAACAAATAAACTCGTGCAGGGTGCACTCATCGCATCACTCTTTGGTGTCCTTGCAGTACTCAATACAATGACAGGTACGATGTTTGATAGCTTAATTGGCTATGGAATGGCTATTCCTATGGCTATTTATAGCTATAAGACAGGCCTTAAAGAAGCTTTAATGACTTCTGTAGCTTCCATGGTCATTGCCTTTCTATTTGGAACACTCAGCTATGTATTAATTGTCCTCTCATCACTTGGTATGGGAACAGTTGTAGGGCTATGTTTAAAAAATAAAGCTAAGAAAGAAACAATGCTGGTGCTTGGTGCTATATTCTTCTTTTTATCTGACTTTTTATATTTCTATATATTCTCAGGAGTACTTGGTATTAACTTAATTGCTGAATCAAAAGAAATGTATAACCAGATTATTGCGACTGTGCCTTCTTTATCAAATGCGTTTACTTTTCAGGACTTCTATAATCTTGTTCCACTCTTTATACTCATTATGTCATTCTTACAGAGTTATCTAGTCATGATGTTATGTGCACTATTCTTTAAACGCTTAAGAATACCTTTTGATATGAGTATTCATATTGCGACATTTAGATTCAGCCCTAAAATGGGATATATTCTCGCAATAATGCTTGCAGGTAGTATGATTGCGAGACAATATTTTGGAAATGTTGTTATTGTACAATATATCTATTTTATTAGTATCTTAGGATTTATGGTGGATGGACTTGCTTTCTTATCTTTCTATCTTGTTATCAGAAACCATGGACGTTATTCTAACTTACTTATATTTTTAGTATTCATTCCGTTCCTACAGACACTATTAGTGATTCTAGGAATTATTGATATATTTGTTGAAATACGTCAAATACTGTATAATAAGTATCAATAAGGAGGGCTTCTACAATGACGAGAAAAGTTGCACAACTTAGAAATATCTTTGTTCTTTTACTCGTATTTATTACCTTTGCGACCTTTGCGGCTTTTGGTATATTTCATCAGGCTTGGATGCTTCGTCTTGCGATATTTGCGGTTATTACGAATGTAATCTACATATCGTTACTATTCTATATGGGCTACTTAATGGATCAAAACAGCTATTCAGTCAGTGATGCTTTAGGTATTGATGCAAAGAATGCTTTGATCTATGGTGGCGTAGGATTGATTCAATATGATGAAAACAGAAACATCACATGGGTTTCAGACTTCTTAAAGGCATTAAATATCAATATTGTAGGAATCAAGCTATTAGAATGGCAGCCTACACTTGCTAGTCTTTTTGATGATGAAGATGTCAAAATAATAGAAGTCAAAGGAAAAAAATTCGAAGTATATAATAGTGCGGATACAAGACTCATCTATATGAAGGATGTCACACAATATGTCTCTTTATCACAGGACTATGAAGATATGCAGGTATGCATGGGTTATATTACTGTGGATAACTATGATGAAATTATTGCGAATGTAGATGAATCACAGAAGGTAAAGATTCAAAACCAATGTCGTAGCTTAATTACTGATTGGGCATATAAGAATGGTATGATCATTAGACGTTATCAGACGGGTAAATACATTGTCTTCTTTAATGAACGTATCTATAAGAAACTTATTGAATCTAAATTCTCTATTTTGGATGATTTCAAGAATGCGATAGAAGAATTAGATGTACTTATGACATTATCTATTGGTATTGGTAGAAGTACAAAAGTATTAAGAGAATTAGAAGAACTTGCTTCTTCAGCATTAAGCCTTGCTTATTCACGTGGTGGTGACCAGATTGCGATTAAGAGTGGTAAAGATCATGTACGTTACTTTGGTGGTAAAACAGATGCATTTGAAACATCTTCTAAAGTACGTTCACGTATTATGGCACAATCTCTTGCCGGTCTTATTAGTCGTTCACGTAATGTCTTAGTTATGGGACATAAGAACTCAGATTTAGATTCATTTGGTGCTTCTCTTGCGGCTGCGCGTATTGCAGAGAATTTAGGTAAGAAAGCCAATATCGTAATTGACTATGAATCTCTTGAAGAAAAAACAAAAGGTGTCGTAGAAATGTTGAGAAGTAATCCTGATTATAAGGGTTTAATGTTGACTATTTCAGAAGCACTTGAAAAAACTAATAAAGATACTTTATTAATCTGTGTAGATAACCATAAGGATTCATTGGCTATTAGCCGTTCAGTACTTGATAAAGTAAAAAACAAGGTCATTATTGACCACCATCGTCGTAGTGAAGAATTTATTTCTTCACCGGTTCTCACATACTTAGAACCATCTGCATCCTCTACAGTAGAATTACTTGTAGAACTATTTGACTACCAGCAACATGAAATTGAAATTTCATCACTTGATGCGACAGTTATGTATACAGGGATGCTAGTAGATACAAACTATTTCAGACAGCATGTGGGTACAAGAACATTCCAGTCAGCAGCTAAACTCAAAGAAGCACAGGCTGACTTAGCACTTGCATATGAATTATTAGAAGATTCATTTGAATGTATGAAAGAAATATTTGATATCACAGAATCAGCCTATCGTTATAAGGATAGATTCCTTATTGCGACAGGCAAAGATGACGAACTGAGTCGTTCTACTCTCGCAAAGGCTGCAAACCAATTAGTATATGTTTCTGGCATTTATGCTGCATTTGCGATAGGATATATATCTAAGAACACAGTGGCAATCAGTGCACGTAGTTCTAAAAAGATCAATGTCCAGATGATCATGGAAGATCTTAATGGTGGTGGTCATTTCTCTATGGCTGCCTGTCAGATTGAAAATGTGACAATCGAAGAAGCAAAAGAGAGATTAGAACATGCAATAGATGCATATTTGGAAGATAGGGGTGTATAAATATGAAAGTTATTTTATTAGAAGATGTGAAAAAAGTTGGTAAGAAGGGTGAAATCGTTAATGTATCTGACGGTTATGGACAGAACTTCTTAATTAAGAATGGTAAAGCTTTAATGGCAACAGAAACAGGCAAGAAGATTGTTGCTCAGCAGGAAGAAGAAAAGAAACAGGAAGACTTAAAGAAGAAAGAAGAAGCTCAGGAACTTGCAAAGAAGCTTGAAACTATTGTGGTAGAATTCAAAGTAAAGACTGGTAAGGATGGTAAGAGCTTTGATCATGTTTCTACAAAACATATCGCAAAGAAATTATTAGAAGAACATGGTATTAAGATTGATAAGAGAAAGTTCATCAATGCATATCCAGTAGGTGCTTTAGGAACTACTAAGTTGAAGATTGAACTTTATAAAGGTGTTATTGCGACTATCAATGTTCATCTATCTGAAAAATAAGGTGAATACTTATGGATACAAGAGAACTCCCTCATGACTTAGAGGCAGAACGTGCTTTATTAGGGGCGATGTTGATTGATAAGAATGCATGTAATGATGTCATCAACATGGCAACACCTCAGGATTTCTATCTTGATGCGCATCGACTGATCTTTACAGGTATGAAGTTCCTTCATGACGGTAATAAACCAATTGATGCCACTACAGTGACTGATTATTTAATTAACCAGAAGATATTAGAAAAAGTAGGTGGAGTAGACTACTTATTGGTACTTGCAAATTCAGTACCAACAGTCGCTCATACAACACATTATCTTCAGATATTAAATGAGAAGTCATTACTTAGAAGGCTTATTAAAGAAGCTACAAACATTGTACAAGATGCTTATGGTGAAATTACTGATATTAATGATTTTATTGATACAGTAGAAAAAGATGTATTAGAAGTCACAAGAGATAGAAATGCCGGTGAATTCAAGACAATTGAAAGTGTTGTACAGAATGTCACAGCCAGAATGAATCTTCTTCAGAAAAATGGTGGAGTTGTCTCTGGTGTAAAGACAGGCTATAAAGAATTAGATAAATTAACATCAGGCTTTCAGCCAGGTGATTTAGTTATTCTTGCAGCTAGACCTTCTGTAGGTAAAACAGCTTTTGCCTTGAATATTGGTTTTAACTCATCACTTAATAGTGAAGAAGCTGTCGCAATATTTTCACTAGAAATGCCTGCTGAACAGCTTGTCACCAGATTAATATGCTGTGCAGGATCTATTGATAACGATAAATTAAAAACAGGTGCGATTTTAAAAGAGAATGCGAATAAATATTATGCAGCAGCAGATCGTGTCACACGTTGTAATTTATATATTGATGATACACCAGCAGTTAAGATTGGTGAAATTGCAGCCAAATGTAGAAGACTACAAAGAGAACAGGGATTAAAGATGGTTATTATCGATTATCTTCAGTTGATTTCAGGTCCATCTTCATCAAGAGAATCAAGACAGCAGGAAGTATCTGATATTTCTAGACAGTTAAAAGCACTAGCAAGAGAATTAAAGTGTCCCGTTATTGCCTTATCACAGCTTTCTCGTCAGGTTGAACAGCGTAAAGGAAAACCAATGTTGTCCGACTTAAGAGAATCTGGGGCTATCGAACAGGATGCCGATATCGTCGCTTTCCTTCATCGTGAAGACTATCAGAATAAAGAAAAAGAAGCAGAAACAAACGGCTTAACAGAAATTGTTGTGGCTAAGCACAGAAATGGTGCAACAGCCGATATCAGCCTTGTATTTGAAAAACAATACTCACGTTTCTCAGATTACTATACAGGTCCAGAAAACCAGAACAGTGGTGAAGGACTTAGAATTTAAAAGCAGTGGCACATGTGCCACTGCTTATTTTCTTGGTCTGAATTGTATTTTTTTCTGATTCTCAAATTTAATAGGTTTTTCTACTATTTCATGACAATGACGACAACGTGGTTCATAGGCTTCCTTAGCACCTACTAAGACAATAGGATCATTAAAAGAAGCAGGTTTACCATTAATAATACGCTGTGTTCTAGTGGCAGGTGCACCACATTTTGCACATACTGCAGTTAACTTAGTTACAAACTCAGCACGTGTTAATAAATCAGGTAAGACACCAAATGGTTCACCACGGAAATCCTTATCTAAACCAGCAACCATTACACGTAATCCACTATCTGCAAGATACTCACAGATATCAACAACATCCTCATCAAAAAACTGTACTTCATCAATCGCTACAACATCTGTATCATAATTTACATGATTAAGTATTTCCTTTGCTTCACTGATGACAATACAAGGTACTTTACTTCCTGCATGTGAAGCAATTTCAGTTGTAGAATAACGATCATCAATCTTTGGCTTAAACACAAGAATATTTTTTCTTGCATAAGACAATACATTAATACGACGGATTAATTCTTCAGTCTTACCTGCAAACATACATCCACAGATGACTTCTATCCAACCTTCACGATATTGATTATACATTTAATAAAACCTCCTAAAAGTTCACATAGATTTCACATACTCACTGTATTATACAGTTGTAGAAAAGAAAAGCCATAAAAAATTTTCCCTTAATCCCATTAAAAAGAGTCGGTCATCATTCCGACTCTTTTTGTTAGTTTAATTCATTAATGACTTCATCAAGAGAATCTAATATTTTATATGTCTTATTTGCATATTCTTCTGTAGGATATTTCATATCAGGGATACAGATTACTTTAATGCCAGCTGAAGAAGCGGCCTGGATACCTGCTTCACTATCTTCTAATACAATCGCTTCATCAGTTTTTACACCAAGCTTTTCACATGATTTTAAGAAGACTTCAGGATGTGGTTTACCATGAGTTACTTCATCCCCACAAATTGAGTCATCGAAATATTGTGTAATATGAGCCTGTGCAAGAATAGTATCGACACGATCACGATTAGAAGAAGTAGCCACAATAGTCTTATAACCATTTTCTTTTAAATAATTAAGAAGCACTAATAAACCTTTCTTAATTGGTACACCTTCTGTTTCAAAACGTTTTGCCATTAAAGCATGTACATCTTTAATGACATCATCAATAGGAAAGTCCTTACCATAAGTATCGTAAAATCTTTCATAGATTCCTTTGATAGGTTTCCCTAATAAAGTTTTATAGAATGTTTCATCCATTGTCAAATTCATTGGTTTTATGATTTCCTGATAACATTCAAAAGTCACTCTTTCAGAATCAATCATCAAACCGTCCATATCAAAAATAACTGCTTTAATCATATTTACAAACCTCCAATTTATATATTCAAGTATATAAGAAATAGAAAGCGTCTTCAATTAATTGCGAAAAATAATTGAATATATTATAATGGGTACGATTTGGAACAATTAACAAATTTATTAGATGAAATCAATATTATTAAAAGAAAGGATAGAAGATGAATACACTATTAGAAAGACTACAGACAGTAGAAAAAAGATATGAAGAATTAACACAGATTCTTATGGACCCATCTATCGCGAATGATATTCAGAAGATGACACAGGCTTCTAAAGAACAGGCTTCTTTAGAAAAGGCTTATAACTTATATAAAGAATACAAGGCTTTATTAGATGGTATCGAAGAAGCCAAGGAATTATTAAATGAAAATGATCCTGAAATCAAAGAAATGGCTAAGATGGAATTAGAAGAATTAGAAAAGAAACAGCCAATCATGGAACATGATATCCAGATTGAATTAATTCCTAAGGATCCAAATGATGAAAAGAACGTAGTAATGGAAATCCGTGGTGCAGCCGGAGGAGATGAAGGTAATATCTTCGCAGGTGACTTATTTAGAATGTATTCTAAGTATGCTGAATCACAGGGATGGAAGATTGAAATTGAAGATGCTCAGCCTTCTGAAGCTGGAGGATATTCACTTGTATCATTTATTATCAAGGGTACTGGTGTATATTCTAAGATGAAGTTTGAATCTGGTTCACATCGTGTACAGCGTGTGCCTAAAACTGAAACACAGGGACGTGTTCATACATCAACTGCTACAGTATTAGTTATGCCAGAAGCAGAAGAAGTAGATATCGATATTGATCCAAAGGATTTAAGAGTTGATACTTACCGTTCATCTGGTGCTGGAGGACAGCATATCAATAAGACTGACTCTGCCGTACGTATTACACATATTCCAACAGGAATTGTGGCAACAAGCCAGGATGGTCGTTCACAGCATGATAACCGTGCTAAGGCTATGCAGTCATTACGTACAAGACTTTATGAAGCTAAACTAAGAGAAGAAGAAGAAAAACTAGGAAACGAACGTCGTAATAAGATTGGTTCAGGTGACCGTGCTGAAAAGATCAGAACATATAACTATCCTCAGAATCGTGTCACTGACCATCGTATTGGTTTAACTATTCAGCAGTTAGATCGTATTATGGAAGGTAAATTAGAACCAATCATCGATGCATTAATCAATGAAGATCAGAGATTAAAACTTCTAGGAGAAGAAGAATAAGTGCTATTAGGTGAATTACTTAAACATGCGCATGATTTAATTGATGATCCACATACAAATATCCCTGAAAGACTCTATGAAGATCTCACAGGAGATGCTTATTATCAACTATTGTTGAAGAGGGAAGAGCCTGTTGAAGAGGCTCTTCTTGTGCAATATAAGGATTATTTGGATAGATATTTAAAGGGTGAACCTTATCAGTATATTATTGGAAAAGAATATTTTTATGGTAGAGAGTTTGATGTCAATCCAAGTGTTTTGATTCCTCGTTATGAAACAGAAGAACTTGTAGAAAAGGTTTTATCTTATATAAAACCAGGAATGGTTGTGGCAGATATAGGTACAGGCTCAGGCGCTATTGCAGTCACATTAGCTTGTGAATCTAAGGCAGATCTATATGCAGTAGATATCTCTAAAGAAGCTCTTAAAACAGCATCTCATAATGCGAAGAAGCATGAAGCTTCTGTCACATTCTTAGAAGGGGACTTATTACAGCCTCTTATAATTCGAGATATTCACGTAGATATTCTTGTCTCTAATCCACCTTATATTGATTATGATGAAGTATTAGATCCTCGTGTAGTGGATCATGAACCACATCTTGCATTATTTGCGGATGATCATGGTTATGCATGTTATGAAAATATATTTAAACAAGCTCCTTCAATATTAAAGGAGAAAGCGATTCTTGCATTTGAAATTGGATATAATCAAGGAGAAAGAATGAAACATCTTGTTCCTCTCTATTTCCCAGATGATACATTTAAAGTCATCAAGGATATCAATGGAAAGGATAGAATGTTGTTCATTTATCATAACTATGAAAATATTTGAAACTGAACGTCTTACAATTAGAACACTTGATGAGAATGATATTGATCGTCTTGTAGAATATCGCAGTAAAAAGAATGTGTCTCAGTATCAATCCTGGAATAGATATACAAAAAGAGATGCGGTGAAACTTATCAAGAAGTGTAAAGATACTGTAATAGAGCATAAAAAAGGGTCTATGCAGTTTGGTATTACAATCAAAGGAAGCCAGCATCTTATTGGTGATTTACATATAGAAATCATGGCACCTCATACATTCTCTATTGGTTATACGTTGGACGATGTTTTCTGGAATAATGGCTTTGGCACTGAAGCGGTACTCGGACTCTTAAGTTATATGTATGAAGAACATGGTTTCTTCAAATGTATTGCCTATATCTATAAACAGAATGAAAAATCAAGACATCTCTTAAAGAAGATTGGTTTTAAGAAGTTTGATGAATCTTTCTTTTATGGGGATGAAGGATATATTTTTGACCTCGGCAACTTACAAAACATATATTTTGTGCTACAATAACAGATACGAGGTGGAACTATGATTAAAGAATATATTAAGAAGTATAGTAAAGCATCTATCATCACATCAGTGATTATGATTGTTGCTTCAGTATTGTTGATTGTTTTCCCAAAGACAATGTTGGATATTGTAGTTTATGTGATTTCAGGTGCATTATTTGTGGATGGTCTCATTCATCTTGTGACTTACTTTGCGTTAACTCATGATATGCGTATCTTTTCTAATGATTTATTAGAAGGTATTCTCGCATTACTAGCAGGCGTTTTTGTTGCATTCAATGCTGATGCATTCATTAGTGCACTCACAATGATCATTGGCTTATGGATTGTGATCAAAGGCTTATTAAACTTACAGCTCTCATTCCAGTTACAGCAGATTATTGAATTCAACTGGTTCTGGATCTTCTTATGTGCTGTATTATGTGTTGCATTAGGCGTATTTATTATTGTACATCCTATCGATATGGCTATTGGTTTGACTATGGCTGAAGGTATTGTATTATTAGTTACTGAAGTATTGAGTCTCATTCAGACAATCTATGTCTTATATAAACTCAATCATTCTAAAATGTCTAGATCATATATTAATTAAAAAGTACCATCGCGGTACTTTTTTCTAAAGGAGAAAACATGCTGAATACATCATTATTAGACAAAAAAAAGAAATATCTACTAGGTGTATCAGGTGGTCCTGATTCTATGGCACTTCTTGATATGATGCATGAATATTCAATCTGTGTCGCTCATGTAAATTATAATCTTCGAGATGATACAGAAGAGGACTACAAAGTAGTACATGACTATTGTATAGCACATTCTATTCCTTTTTATTATAAGGAATTTACACCGGATGATTATGTGAGAGGAAATTTTCAAAGTGTTGCAAGAGATATGCGTTATGCTTTTTATCAAGAAGTATATAAAACGGAACAATGTGATGCATTATGCTTAGGACATCAAAAGGATGATGTGATTGAAACTATTTATATGCACTTGGAACGTGACTCTCATCCTGATTATTTAGGTATCCAGGAAGTCTCTCATCGCTTAGGTATGACTATTATTAGACCATTACTTCATGTGACTAAACAAGATTTACGTGATTATTGTGATGATCATCATATTTCATTTCATGATGACTATACCAATTTCCAGACAGAGTTCACAAGAGACCGTATCCGTAATACAATCTTAAATCAGTATACGGACTCACAAAAAGAAGAGCTCTTGAAAAAGGGTGAAGAATACAATAAGAAGCAGGCATTAAAAAAACAAGAAGTAGACAAATACCTCACTGAACCACTGGATTATACATTAGTTCCAAAAGAACTTCTTCCAGATGTACTCTATGCTTTATTAAAGAAACATATAGAAGTATCGAAGATTTCTCATCATCTCATTGATGAAATCATCCATCAGATTCAATCCTCTAAACCTAATATTCAAATGCCTATTGGTGTTAATGAGGAGTTCATAAAAGAATATAATAATGTATACGTTCGTAAATCTATAAAACAAGTAGATTATACGTATAGAATAGATCATAGACAGAACTTTGACTGTCCTTATTTCAAGATTCGAACACAGGGAGAAATGAATGATGGTATCCCTGTCAAGGATGAAGACTTTCCACTCACCATTCGTAATATGAGACCAGGTGATCGTATGGAAACAGCAGGGGGCACTAAAAAGGTTTCTAGACTCTTTATTAATGCGAAAATTCCCTTACCATTACGACGTTATTGGCCAGTTGTATTAGATTGCCGTGGAAATATTCTTTTGGTCCCGGGAATTGCGAAAAACAAGGAGTATTTGTCTATCAATCCAGATTTGTTTGTGATAAAATAACAACGACTATACTAGGAGGTACGGTTCAATGCATAAGGACATGAAAGAAATATTATTTACACAGGAACAGATTTCTGAACGCTGTAAAGAATTAGGCGCACAGATCTCAAAAGATTATGAAGGTAAGAAGATTCTTCTTATTGGTCTTTTAAAGGGATCTATTCCATTCCTAGCAGAACTTTCTAAATATATTGAGGGCGATGTATATTTTGATTATATGTCAGTCAGCAGTTATAAAGGAACTGAATCTGGAACTATTCATATTAAGAAAGACGTTGATATCGATGTCAAAGGTATGGATGTATTAATCGTAGAAGACATCCTTGATACAGGTAAAACATTGGATACTGTTACACATATGTTGAAAGATCGTGGTACAGCATCTTGCGAAATCGTTACTATGCTTGATAAACAGGAAGCAAGAAAGTATCCTGTACAGGCTAAGTATGTTGGTTTCCCTGTACCAGAATTATTTGTGGTTGGTTATGGTCTTGATTTTGATCAGAGATTTAGAAACCTACCATATATTGGTGTCTTAAAAGAAGAATGTTACCAGTAAGGAGTTTATGATGAAGAAGAATAACAAAACATTATTTAAAGCTATTCTTCCTTGGGTCATCGTATTATTATTGTTGAGTTCATTATTCCCATTCTTATTGAATAATGGCGGTAGTAAAGAATTAACTTATTCACAATTCATGACAGTAGTAAAAGATAAAAAGATAACTAACGTGACTATTACACCTAATAGTTTTGTAACCAAGGTCGAAGGTAGCTACAAGAAGAACTCTAAGGGCGATAAAGTGAACTTTACAACTATCGTTCCTAAGACAGACAAAGAATTAGATTCATTAACACAGGTTCTTGAAGACAAGAATGTCAAGATTAAGGTCACTGATTCAGAAAGTGATAACATGATCTGGAATATACTAGGTTCCATCCTTCCATATGTAATATTGTTTGGTGGTATGTTCTGGGTATTCAAGAATTTCAATGGTGCTGCAGGAGGCAACAATAAAGCCTTTGAGTTTGGAAATTCTCGCGCTAAGCTAGAAAGAAATTCTAAGACTCGTTTTACAGATGTTGCAGGTGCAGATGAAGAAAAAGAAGAATTAACAGAACTTGTTGCATTCTTAAAGAACCCTAAGAAGTTTACTGAAATGGGTGCTAAAATTCCTAGAGGTGTTCTATTAGTAGGTCCTCCAGGTACAGGTAAAACATTATTAGCACGTGCTGTTGCAGGTGAAGCAAACGTTCCATTCTATTCTATTTCTGGTTCAGAATTCGTAGAAATGTTCGTTGGTGTTGGTGCTGGCCGTGTAAGAGATATGTTTAAGAAGGCAAAAGAAAATGCGCCTTGTATCATCTTTATTGATGAAATTGATGCCGTAGGTCGTCAGAGAGGTACTGGTGTTGGTGGTGGACACGATGAACGTGAACAGACATTAAACCAGTTACTTGTAGAAATGGATGGTTTTGAAGGTAACGAAGGTGTTATTATCCTTGCAGCTACTAACCGTGCAGATGTTCTTGACCCTGCTTTATTACGTCCAGGCCGTTTTGATAGACAGATCAGAGTATCTAACCCTGATAAGCGTGCAAGATCTCAGATCTTGAAGGTTCATGCAAGAAATAAACATTTTGCGCCAGATGTTGATTTTGATAACATCGCTCAGCGTACTCCTGGATTCTCAGGTGCAGAACTTGCGAACGTATTAAATGAAGCAGCATTACTTGCAGTAAGAAGCGGTCATCAGATGATCACATTAAGTGATGTCGATGAAGCGATTGATAGAGTAATTGGCGGTCCAGCTAAGAAGTCTAGAAAATATACTGAACATGAAAGAAAACTTGTTGCTTATCATGAAACTGGACATGCGATTATTGGTTTGACATTAGAAGATGCCAACCAGGTACAGAAAGTCACAATTGTACCACGTGGTGATGCAGGTGGATATAACTTGATGACTCCTAGAGAAGAAACTTACTTCTCAACTAAGAAACAGTTACTTGCAACTATTACAGGTTATATGGGTGGTCGTACGGCTGAAGAAATCTTCTTCGGTGATGTATCATCAGGTGCTCATAACGATATTGAACAGGCTACACGTATTGCTCGTATGATGGTTACAGAACTTGGTATGAGTGAACTTGGTCCAATTAAGTATGACAGTGGTGATAATGCAGTATTCTTAGGTCGTGACTATTCACAGTTAAGTAATACACATTCTGGTCAGATCGCATTTGAAATTGACCAGCAGGTACGTAAGATCATCGAAACAGCACATGCTCAGGCAACTGAAATCATCAACAATAATAAAGATAAAATGGATATTATTGCGAATGCATTGCTTGAACATGAAACATTGAATCATGAACAGATTCAGTCTTTATATAACACTGGTAAAATGCCAGAAACTTATGATGGAACAGAAGAACATGTTGAATCTAACGATGACAACAATAACACTCCTGAACCACCTAAGGCTGATCCAGAAGATGATTTACTAGATGAAATGAAATAAGCGCTTTGCGCTTATTTTCATTTGGGAGGTAATAAAATGCAGCGTAGATTTATGGTAAGACTATTAGTAGGTATTATTGTCATTAGTATGATTTTGCCTCTAGTAAGCTATTTTGCGATAGGGAGATGAGATAAATGAAAGATTATTTAGTACGTGGACTCGTTAATTCGAAGAACTGTCGTGTTTTTGCCTGTACAACAACTAACCTTACAAATGTTGCACAGCAGAATCATAACTTATGGCCTTGTGCAAGTGCTGCACTTGGACGTATGATGGCAGTCACTTTAATGATGGGTGCTATGAATAAGAATAAAGAAAAGATGACAGTAGTCATCAATGGTGGTGGACCAATCGGTACAATGCTTTGTACAACACATTCTGATGGTAAAATCAAAGGATTTGTATCTAATCCAGAAGTTCACTATACATACAATGATACAGGTAAGCTTGCAGTAGGATTATGTGTAGGTAATCAGGGTACTATCCAGGTCACTCGTGATATGGGATTAAAGGAACCTATTACATCTAGTTCTCCATTACAGACTGGTGAAATTGGTGACGATTTCTCTTATTACTTCATGTTATCAGAACAGGTACCATCAGTTGTTGCAGTAGGTGTTCTTGTAGAAGAAGACAATACTGTAAGAAGTGCAGGTGGTTATATTATTCAGTTATTACCAGAAGCAACTGAAGAAGATATTGCGTATATTGAAGATAAGATCAAGAATATACCACCAGTATCACAGTTATTAGATGAAGGACATACTCCAGAAGAAATCTTAAAGATGATCTTTGAAGATGTTGAAATCCTAGATACACAGGATTTATCATTTGAATGCGATTGTAGTAAAGAAAAGATGGAAGAAGCTTTATCTACTCTTCATACAAAAGATCTAGAAGATATGATTAATGAAGATCATGGCTGTGAGATTACATGTCAGTTCTGTAATGCACATTATCAGTTCAGTGAAGATGAATTAAAGGAAATACTTAAAAAGCGCCAGTAAAATGGCGCTTTTTTCACACTGTCTGGTATTATACAAAGATCAGTTAACATATATCATGGAAGGGAATAGAATTGAATAATTGATCTTTTTAGAATTGTATGACAGTTTCCTCCTTTCAATAACTAGTATAGAAGATAAATTTATACTAAATATCTGTATATTATGGAGAAATATGTGTCGCATTAATGAAGTGCTTTGACTGGACATTTTTTTGTACATTCATAACAAAGAATACAGTCAGTGCCGTTTTTACGTCTACGTGATTCATTGTTGACTTCTACATTCATTGGACATAACTTTAAACATTTAAAACATACAAAAAGGAGCAGGAAGGGAACACCTGCTCCTTATGTCCTATTAGTAAAATAGGGAAGGGAAATGAAAACGATATATATTATTGAAAGGATCGGGAACTTCCTTTCACAACTCATAGTATAAAGATAATTTATCTTTGTATTGTGTCAGGAATATGGTATATTTTGTGATGGTGATTAAAAAATGTTGAAAATTGGAAACGTAGAAATAAAACATCCTATTATCATGGCTCCTATGGCAGGTATCACAAATGTTGCTTACCGTAGACTTGTAAAAGAGTTTGGTGCAGGACTTGTAGTATCTGAAATGGTCAGTGATAAAGCGTTATGTTATGGAAATCAAAAGACAATTGATATGCTTGCAGTAGGTGAAGATGAGCATCCTATGAGTATGCAGATTTTTGGTGGTGAAGTAGAGACTATGGTTAAAGCTGCCAAGTTTGTAGAGGAACATTCTGATTGTGATATTATTGATATTAATATGGGATGTCCTGTAAATAAGGTATTAAAGGCTCATGCAGGCAGTTATTTAATGCAGTATCCAGAACTTGCATATGATATTGTGAAGGCTGTCGTAGAAGCAGTGAATGTACCAGTGACTGTTAAGATGCGTATTGGTTATGATATGAAGCATATTAACTGTGTAGAAATGGCACAATTAATGGAAAAAGCAGGTGCAAGTGCAGTGGCCATTCATGGTCGTACACGTTCACAGATGTATGAAGGACATGCAGACTGGTCATGGATTAAAAAAGTAAAAGAAGCAGTCAGCATTCCAGTTATTGGGAATGGTGATGTCAGAACACCTGAAGATGCGAAAAGAATGATGGAAGAAACAGGCTGTGATGCTGTCATGGTTGGTAGAGGTGCTTTAGGTAATCCATTTGTGATTCGTAGAATGGTGAAATATCTAGAAGAGGGTATTCTAGAAGAAGAACCAGACTATCATGCACGTATTCAGTTATGTATTGATCATGCCCATCGTTTAGTAAAAACGGAAGGCGAAAAGAATGCGATTAGACAAATGCGTGGGCAAGCACCTTGGTATGTCAAAGGGTTAAGAGGTTCAGCAAAAATCAAGAATCATTTAACACAGATGAATACATTAGAAGAATTAGAAACAATTCTAAAAGATTTTGAGAAAGAACTAGAAGGTGAGTAATCATCTTCTTTTTTGTTTTATAATAGAGTAAAGGAGATGATTTTATGTCTGTACTTTATGCAATGTGTGTCCCTCATCCTCCATTTATTATTCCTGAAATAGGTCAAGGAGAAGAGAAAACTATTAGTAACACAATACAATCTTATGAATCCATTATGAAATATGTATCTACTCTTCCAATAGAAACAGTGATTGTGATCAGTCCTCATGCAATCGCCTATAGTGATTATATTCATATATCTCCTGGTAAACATGGATCAGGAGACTTTAGTCAGTTTCATGCAGGAAATGTAAGAATAGAAGTGGATTATGATAAAGAACTTGTAAAGAAGATCACTCAATCTGCTAAGAAGCATCTAATATTTGCAGGAACATTAGGAAAAGATGATGATTTAGATCATGGCACAATGATTCCTCTTTACTTTTTAAATAAGTATCTAAAGGACTATAAAGTTGTAAGAATAGGAATATCTGGTTTATCTCCTCTTACTCATTATCGCTTTGGACAATGTATTAAGGAAGCAGTAGGAGGTAAGAATGTTTTATTAATTGCGAGTGGTGATTTGTCTCATTGTTTAAAAGAGGATGGTCCTTATGGTTATAAAGAAGAAGGACCGCTCTTTGATCATGATATTATTACAGCATGGAAGAATAGTGACTTTATGCGTTTTCTAACATTTGATCCCATTTTTACTGAAGCAGCTGCTGAATGTGGACTCAGATCATTTCAAATTATGGCAGGTGCTTTAGATCAAAAAAAGATTAAACCCCACTATTATTCTTATGAAGGACCATTTGGAGTAGGTTATGGCATATGTGGTTTTGAAATATGTGGTGAAGATTTAACACGTGATATAGGAAACCAATATAAAAAGAAAATGCAGGAAGAAGTTAAGAAGATCAAAGAACATGAAGATGACTATGTCAGACTGGCTAGAACCACAATAGAACATTATGTAAAAGAAAAAGTAGAAATCATGCCAGAAGTCACAGACGAGATGAAAAGACGTGCAGGTGTCTTTGTATCTATTCATGAAGAAGGGCGTTTAAGAGGCTGTATTGGTACCTTTATGCCTGTTCAGGATAATATTGCCTTAGAAATAGTACATAATGCGATCAGTGCATGTAGTGAAGATCCACGCTTTGATCCTATTACAGAAGAAGAATTAGATAATCTTATTATCTCAGTCGATGTATTAGGGAAAATAGAAGCCGTAGAAGATATCAGTACATTAGATCCTCGTATCTATGGTATTATAGTATCCCATGGCTCTAAAAGAGGTTTACTCCTACCTTCTCTAGAGGGTGTGGATACAGTGACTGATCAGATTCAGATAGCTTGTCATAAGGCAGGTATTCATGAAGGAGAGAAGATCAAGATAGAAAGATTCAAGGTGATCAGACATGATTAGATGTGATTTATGTCCTCATCATTGTGTATTAAAAGAAGGACAGACAGGATTCTGTCATCAAAGAATCAATAAAGAAGGAAGCATAGTGCTTAAAGACTATGGTGCTATTACATCACTGTCTTTAGATCCTATTGAAAAGAAACCTCTCTACCATTTCTATCCTGAAACACAGATATTATCTGTCGGTTCTTATGGCTGTAATATGAAATGTCCTTTCTGTCAGAACTACACCATATCACAGGATAAAGGCTCTTCTGTACAGGTGCATTCAACACCTGAAAAACTTGTTGAAGTCGCCTTAGATTTAAAAAAAGAAGGGAATATCGGTATTGCGTTTACTTATAATGAACCACTGATCAGTTATGAGTTTATTTATGATACATTTGTATTATGTAAGAAGCATGATTTAAAGACTGTTATAGTCTCTAATGGAATGATAGAAGAGAAATATATAAAGGAGTTATCTCCTTTAGTAGATGCATGGAATATTGATTTAAAAGGATTTAAAGAAGATATTTATAAGAAATTATCAGGTGACTTAAACACAGTAAAAAAGAGTATTTACTATGCTTCTACAAGTCATCTAGAAGTCACTTCTTTGATTGTACCTGGTATCAATGATAGTCTCGAAGATATGGAAGAAGAAGCAAAGTGGTTAGCGTCTATTGATCCGAATATTGTGTTACATATCACACGTTATTTTCCCGAGTATCATTATCATGAATCTCCTACATCTATAGAACTTATTGACCAAATGGTAGAAGTAGCTAAGAAATATTTGAAGAATGTATATAGAGGTAATTGTTAGATGTTTAATGAAGAAGAAATTAAAAGCTTTAGTACAACAGATATGCGTATATATAACTATATATTGAAGCACAGCATTCAATTCCCTTATATGAGTATAAGAGAACTGGCAGATGAGATTCCTACATCTACAGCTTCTATTATGCGTTTTGTGAAAAAGATGGGATATGACAGTTTTCCGGAATTAAAATATGCTTATAAGAAAGAAGAAAAAGAAGTGTCTCTTTATATGGTGAATGACTTAGATGAAACTATCGACTGTTTAAAGAAGTTCAATACCCCTTATTATCAGGATTTATTCAAAGAAATAGCCTATATACTTGGTAATGCGAATATGATTATTTTTGATGGTATGGGAGATTCAGCTAAGATTGCAGAATATGCAGCAAGACGCTTTTCTGGTAATGGTTTCTTTAGTGCTGCCTTAACAGATCCATACCAGAAGGTATCCATGGATGGTACTGATATAGTTGTCGTTATGTTGTCTATCTCAGGAGATACTGTAGAACTTATTAGAAAAGCCAATGCTTATAAAGCAGCAGGCAGTACTTTAATCACAATTACTGCATCAGACGATAATACACTCGCAAAAATGAGTGATTATCATATCAGCTATTATATTAATGATGTAAGAAATGAACTTTCTTCCCATACAACTCAGGTACCTGCATTAAGTATTATTGAAATACTTTCTAATATGACATTGCATATATGTCACAATACGTTACAATAGTGAAACATTTTGCGGATAATGCATACTATTCAAGAAGGGCTCCAAGCCCTTTTTTTATTTCTAATCCTCTGATAGAATCAATTACGGAAAATGAAATCGTTTTCAACATCGGCCGAATGAAATAAGAAGAGGAGAAACAAAATGGAAGCAATTCAAAGCTTTATGGAACGTTACTTCGTACCATTAGCTGCAAAAATCAATGGTCAGCGCCATGTGGCAGCCGTGCGTGATGCGTTCACTTTATCATTCCCACTCACAATGGGTGGTTCAATGGTTTTACTTATTAACTATGTATTATTAGATCCTACAGGATTCATCGCAAAATTACTTCACTTAGGTGATTTAATTCCAAACTTAGCTCAGTATCAGGCTGTTTTAAGTTCTGTTATCAATGGTACAACTAATATCTTATCAATCATCATCGCATTCTTAGTGGCTTATCAGTTAGCTCAGGAAATGGGTGGAGATAAAGTATTATGTGGTATTACATCTCTTTCATCTTTCTTTATTCTTTATCCTGCTGCTCAGACATTTGCAGGTAAGAATGCAGGAACTGGTTTAACAACTACTTACTTTGGTGCACAGGGATTATTCGTTGCATTATTAGTAGGTCTATTAACTACAGAATTATTAACTCGTTTTGGTAGAAATGAAAAGTTAAGAATCAAGATGCCAGAAATGGTACCTCCTGCAGTAGCACAGTCATTTAACTTATTAATCCCAATGATGTTAGTACTTGCCATCATGGGTGTATTAAACTACTTATTCTCAATGATTACTCCTGAAGGTATTCAGGTTGTTGTTTATAACGCTATCCAGGCTCCATTAACATCTCTTGGAAGCTCTATGGGTACAATCATCGTATTCGTATTAGTACAGCAGATGTTATGGATTGTAGGTATCCATGGTCCTAACACTTTAAGTGCATTACGTTCAGTTATCTTCACAGAACAGGGAAACGCAAACTTAGCTTATGTTGCAGCTCATGGTTCTGCATGGGGTGCACCTTATCCAGTTAACTGGGGTTCAATCAACGATGCATTTGGTAATGGTGGAGGATCAGGTGCTACACTTGGTTTAATTGCCGCTATGTTTATCGTAGGTAGAAAGAATAAGGGTGAATTCTCTATTTGTAAGATGTCATTAGTTCCAGGACTATTCAACATCAACGAACCAATCATGTTTGGTTTACCAATCGTTATGAACCCAATGTATGTTATTCCATTCATCTTAGCACCAATCGTATGTAACCTCATTGGCTATTTCTGTGTATGTGTGATTAAGATCATCCCACCAGTTGCTTATCAAGTTGCTTGGACAACTCCAGGATTCTTAACACCATTCTTAGGATCAGGTGCTAACAACATTATGGCATTAGTTATAGGTATTCTTTGCTTTGTCGTAAGTACTTTAATTTACTTACCATTTGTTGCAGCAAGCACAAGAGCCGCTATCAAGAAAGAAGCAGGAGAAAACAATGCGTAAAGACTTCTTATGGGGTGGAGCAGTTGCTGCACATCAGGTAGAAGGTGGATTTAATGAAGGTGGTAAAGGACCAAATGTCTCAGATATGATGACAGTTGGTTCTGCCACTACTCGTAGAAAGATCACTAAAACAATCGAACCTGATCAGTTCTACCCAAATCATACAGCGATTGATTTCTATCACCACTATAAGGAAGATATCGCTTTATTTAAAGAAATGGGATTTAAATGTTTTAGAACATCTATTTCCTGGGCAAGAATCTTCCCAATGGGAGATGAAGAAACACCAAATGAAGAAGGTTTAAAGTTCTATGATGATATGTTTGATGAACTATTAAAGAATGGTATTCAGCCAGTCATCACACTATCACACTTTGAAATGCCTTATCATTTAGTAGAAAAATATGGTGGATGGAGAAACAGAAAGATGATTACATTCTTTGTAAGATTCGCAAAAGTATGTTTCGAAAGATACCACGATAAAGTTAAATACTGGATGACTTTCAATGAAATCAACAACCAGGCGAACTATGAAGCAGACGTAGCTGTATTTACTAACTCAGGTATTATATTTGAAGAAGGTGAAGACAAAGAACGTACTGTTTATCAGGCAGCACATTATGAACTTGTTGCAAGTGCGATGGCTATTAAAGAAGGACATGCTATTGATCCTTCTATGATGATCGGATGCATGATTGCGATGACACCTATTTATCCTTATTCATGTAATCCAGATGATATGTTGAAGGCAGTAGGTGCTAACCATAAGCGTTTCTGGTATATGGATGTTCATGCAAGAGGACGTTATCCAGGTTATATGAAATCTTTCTTTGAAAGAAAGAACTTCAATCTAGATATTACTGAAGAAGACTTAGCTATTCTTCCTCAGGGTACAGTAGATTATATTGGATTTAGTTATTATATGTCATTTGCGGTTAAGGGTGATGGAGATGTCAACCTTGACTATAATGAAGAAACAGATTTATGTGATAACCCATATATTTCTAAGACTGAATGGGGATGGCCAATTGATGCGAAAGGTTTAAGATATAGCTTAAACTGGATGTATGACCGTTATAACCTTCCTCTATTTATTGTAGAAAATGGCTTCGGTGCAGTGGACCAGATGGTAGATGGAAAAGTACATGACCAGTACCGTATTGATTACCTTAAAGCACATATCGAAGAAATGAAAAAAGCAGTAGATATTGATGGTGTAGACTTATTAGGTTATACTGTATGGGGATGTATTGACTGTGTTAGCTTTGGTACGGGTGAAATGAAGAAACGTTATGGTTTCATTTATGTAGATAAAGATAATGCAGGTCATGGAACACTTGCAAGAAGCAAGAAGGATTCCTTTGATTGGTATAAGAAAGTAATAGAAAGTAACGGAGAAAAATTATGAAAAAATACTTAGTTCTAGATGTTGGTGGCAGTGCTATTAAATATGCAGTAATGGATGCAGAAAAGAATATATATGAAAGAGGTAAGGTACCTACTCCCTTAGATTGCCTTGATTCGTTTGTAAATAGCGTTCAATCTCTTTATAATACATATTCTGATGTATCTGGTATTGCGATGAGTATGCCAGGAAGAATTGATCCTAATAAGGGTTATTGTTACACTGGTGGTGCTTTAGCTTATAATCATGATATAAATATGGCAGAATTACTATCTGAGCGTTGTGGTGTAAGAGTCACAATTGGTAATGATGCAAAATGTGCCGCTAATGCAGAACTAGGTTTTGGTAGTCTTCGAGATATTCAGGACGGCGCTGTAGTGATTCTTGGCACAGCTATTGGTGGTGCTTTAATTAAGGATCATAAGGTATTAAGCGGATGTAGATTTGGTGCAGGTGAATTTTCTAATATCATCACTGATTACCATAAGCCATATGATGGTGATACATCTTGGTATGCAAGTAATGGAATCAATGGATTATTATTACATATCCAGGAAGCATTAGAAACAGAAGAACACTATACTGGTGAAGAAATCTTTGAAATGGCAAATAATGGAAATGAAGCTGTTTTAAAAGGATTAAATCAGTTCTGTTTAGAAACTGCAGTACAGATTTACAACATCAATCAGATCTTTGATTGTGAAAAAGTGGCGATTGGTGGAGGTATTAGTGCACAGCCATTACTATTAGAACTTATCAAAAAGAACTTTGATGAAATCTATAATTCATGTTATGCAAGCACATTACCACCAGAAATCGTAGTTTGTGAATATCGTAATGATGCGAACTTAATCGGTGCTTTATATCAGCACTTAAATTAATAAAGGAAGATGATAAGATGTGGAATAAATTAAGAAATGAACCTGTGAATAAAACAGGTTATATCAAACGTATAATCGCTTATGGTATTGATTGGTATTTAGGAAGTGTCTTATCATCACTTCCTCTTATTCTGTTATATATGTCTCTTCATAAGGATGCTGTCTATATTCCTCAGCAGTTATCTATATTTAAGGGATATTATCAAGTGATTGCGGGTGTTCTTTCACTTTCAGTTGCATTTGTGTACTATGTAGTATTACCTATAATCTGGAAAGGACAGACTGTAGGTAAAAAACTATTAGGATTAAAGATTGTGAATGACAACTATCAAGAAGTGAATGTGAAACAACTGATCATCAGACAGGTTATTATGATCTTCTTAGTAGAAGGAAGTATTTATACATGTAGTAATATGCTTCATCAGTTAGTCAATGTATTAACTGGATACAATATTGCCTCTATCTGGAATAAAGTAGGACTCGTTATTACTATATTATCTGGAATACTTGTGATTATCTTAAAGTCTAAGAAATCATTACATGATATTGTCTCACATACACTTGTTGTAGATATTAAGTCAGAAGACTACAAGAATATGTTGTTGAGTATTGAAAAGAAAAAGAAGAAACAGAATAAGAAAATGAAAAAGAGATTTGCATAAAGTGTGATAAAATACCTTTTGGAGGTATTTTATGGTTACGGTAGATCAAATGAATCAATTAAGTGATTTGGAATTAGATATTTACAACTACATCATTTCTCATCGTCATGAAGTGATTCATATGAAACTTAAAGATTTATCTACAGATCTTCATGTATCTTCTTCTATGATTACAAGAGTGGCTAAGAAACTTGGTTATGAAGGATTCTTAGAATGGAAAGCAGAAATGAAACTGGATCAGGAAGATAAACCTATACAAAATAAACGTGCTTTAAATTATATTCTCGATTATTTTAATCGTGTAGACAATAAAGAGTTTGATGATCTTATTCATCAAGCTGCTGAAATAATTGTGAATAGTCATGAGGTGATCTGTTCTGGCATTGGCCTAAGTGATGCGATTGCGAAGTTTGCGTCTTCTTTATTTAATCGTAAGGGAAAACGTACAATGTATAGTGGAGACTTCAGTAGCCGTTTTAGGGGGATGTATGATCAAAATGACTGTGCTCTTTTCTTCACAGTTTCAGGAGAAACAAGAGAAATCATTGATCGTATCAAAGACTTAAAAAAATATGATATAAAAATCATTGTAGTCACAAATAATGCTTCTTCCTCAGCTGCGAAGATGTCTGATCTAGCTCTTACGTACTATATGCCAAGTACCAAAAATGGTGATTTTTATAGTTCAGCAACACAGGTACCTGTTCTCTATATTATTGAGTCTATTGCGAATCTATTTATAGAATATGGAATTTACTAAAGAATGCTTGAAAGGCATTCTTTTATTTGTTTAAATGTTCTATGATATGAGAAGAAAGAGGGACGCTATGAGGGAAAATCTAGAAAAGTATGGCGAAGTCATTGCCGGAAGTATTTTATTATCTTTAGGAATCTGGTTGTTTGTAACACCTAATGGCTTAAACTTTGGAGGTGTAATTGGTACATCACAGATTATCGAAGTTTTTATAAGAAAACTTCTACCAATTCCTAAATCAATGAACATTGTAGGGATCATCAACTTCATGATTAATATTCCATTATTTATTATGGGATATAGAATCTTGAACAGAGAATTCTGTATTAAAACAGGTATGAGTGTTGTTGTACAGACTATTACATTATCTTTCTTACCTAACTTAACACATCCAATCATGCCCGATATGTTATCTAACTGTATCTTTGGGGCTATTATGTGTGGCGTTGGTGTAGGACTTGCCCTTAAAGGTAGTGGTAGTGCAGGTGGTATTGATATTGCGGGTGTATGCTTATCTAAGACTAAACCAGGATTCTCAGTAGGGAAGTTATCAACTATTGTGAATGCTGTTATTTTAACTTGCTGTGCATTTATCTTTGATTTACAGACTACACTGTATTCTATTATTTTTGTATTTGTATTGTATTTTATTAGTGACCATATCCACTATCAGAACATCAATGTGATCGCATTAATCTTCACTAAAGAAAAAGATATGAAGAATGTGATTATGGAAAAGACTGGTAGAGGTGTAACTTACTGGATGGGTAAGGGTGCTTATACAGAAAATGATCAATATATTCTCTATTGTGCAATCAATAAATATGAAGTGAAAACATTTAAGAAGATTGTACATGATATTGATCCACAGGCATTTGTGACTATTAGTGAGGATTCAGAAATCCTTGGTGGATTTGAAAAACGTCTATAGATAAATTAGATTGAATTAGGCTGACAAAATGACCTTGACAACACATTTATTTATTGTCTATAATACTTGAGTAAAAGCTATGAACAGAAGAGTAATATCGATGGAACGCAGAGAGAATTCCTGGCTGGTGAAAAGGAATGGGGAAGTTGATATGAATAAAGACTGGGAGCTGTATTTTGGATCTAACGTGATAAAATAACGTGTTGCCGCGTTAAGGCTTAATGAGGTCTACTTATGTAGATGAATAAGGGTGGTACCACGGTTAACTCTCGTCCCTAGCGGATGAGAGTTTTTATATTCTAAAGAAGGAGAACACACATGGAAGAAAGAAAGTTTACTGATCAGGAATTAGTAAGAAGACAGAAGTTACAGGAACTTAAAGATCTTGGAATTGACCCATTTGGACAGAGATTTGATGTGACTGCTTATACTTCAGACATTAGAAAGAACTATGGCGGTAAGACTGCAGAAGAATTAGAAGAAAGCAAACCAGCTGTAAGTATTGCAGGTCGTATTGTTGCAAAGAGAAGAAAAGGTAAAGTATGCTTCATGAACCTTCTTGATAGAGATGGAAAAATCCAATTATATATCAAGAAAGATACTGTTGGTGAAGATGTTTATGAATTAGTTAAGAAGAGCGATTTAGGTGATATTATCGGTATTGATGGTGAAGTATTCATGACTCATACTGGTGAATTAACTGTACGAGTAGAAAAGTATACACACCTTACTAAGGCTTTAAGACCTTTACCAGAAAAGTTCCACGGTTTAACAGATACTGAAGAACGTTTCAGAAGAAGATATGTTGATTTAATCATGAATGATGAAGCACGTAAAGTAGCCTTCATGAGACCTAAGATTGTTCGTTCAATCCAGCATTATTTAGATGATAAAGGTTATACAGAAGTAGAAACACCAATCATGAACTCTATTCTTGGTGGTGCTGCAGCTAAGCCTTTCATCACTCATTTCAATGCATTAGATAAAGATTTCTACTTAAGAATCGCAACAGAATTAAACCTTAAGAGATTAATCGTTGGTGGTATGGATGCTGTTTATGAAATCGGTCGTTTATTCAGAAATGAAGGTATGGACAGAACTCATAACCCAGAATTCACTACTATCGAAGTATATAAAGCATTCTCTGATCTTGAAGGTATGATGGACTTAACAGAAGGTATCATTGCGAATGCCGCAATGACTGTCAATGGTACTTATGATGTAGAATACAAAGGTCATTCTATTTCATTAGCACCTGGATTCAAGAGAATCTCTATGGTTGAAGCAATTAAAGAAAAGACTGGTGTTGACTTTGGTGAACAGAAGACTTTTGAAGAAGCTAAGAAACTTGCTGAAGAACATGGTATTGAAGTAGAACCACACTTTGCATATGGTCATATTGTCAATGCATTCTTTGAAAAGTATGTAGAAGAAACAATTGTAGAACCAACATTTGTATATGGTCATCCAATTGAAATCTCTCCACTCGCAAAGAAGAACTTACAGGATCCTCGTTTCACTCAGAGATTCGAATTATTCATCTGTGGTAACGAATATGCAAATGCATTCACAGAATTAAATGATCCAGATGATCAGTATGAAAGATTCGCAAATCAGTTAAAAGAAAAAGAATTAGGTAACGATGAAGCCAACGAAATGGATATGGACTATGTAGAAGCCCTTGAATACGGTCTTCCACCAACTGGTGGTATGGGTATGGGTATCGACAGATTAGTTATGTTATTAACTGGTCAGGAAACTATCCGTGAAGTTATCTTATTCCCGACAATGAAGCCGTTGAATGATGTAAACAAGGTCAATGATGTAAAAAATCAGCCTGTCGAGGAAATGAAGGCTGAGCCTGAAAAGATTGATTTCTCTAAGGTAAAAATCGAGCCTTTGTTTGAGGAACAGGTCGATTTTGACACATTCTCAAAGTCAGATTTCAGAGCCGTTAAGGTAAAAGAATGTGTAGCAGTACCGAAGTCAAAGAAACTCTTGCAGTTCACTCTTGATGACGGCACAGGCACAGACAGAACCATTTTAAGCGGTATTCACGCATATTATGAGCCGGAAGAGCTTGTAGGTAAGACACTTATCGCTATCACAAATCTTCCTCCTCGTGCTATGATGGGCATTGACTCTTGCGGTATGTTGCTCTCCGCTATTCACGAAGAAGAAGGCGAAGAAAAGCTCCATCTGCTTATGGTAGATGACCATATCCCGGCAGGTGCAAAGCTCTATTAAGCTGATGTAACGATGTACCGTTTAACCAAATAAACGAGATGTACTTCAAATGCTGAAAATCGCAAAACTAAGTGATTTACATCAAACTTACATCATTTGATGCAGAAATTTGTGCAGAGCCTTAAAAATCGCATAATTTTAGTGTTTAACCCTGAGAGAGATTAACTCTTTCAGGGTTATTTTTTTGCCAAAAATCGCAAACTACAAGAAAAAGCTGAAACCTCATATACTTTAATCACAGAGGAAGTGGAGGTTTTGATATGAGTAACAGCTTAGCGGCAGTACATCCAGAATTGATTGTCGAATGGTCGGATAGGAATTTACCACTGACACCGGACAGCGTAACTTTCGGCTCGAATAAGAAAGTATGGTGGAAAGGTGCTTGCGGTCACGAGTGGGAAACAAGTGTAAAGGCTCGTTCTAACGGCGAGAAATGCCCTATTTGTTCAGGCGCAAGGGTAGTCACGGGCATTAACGATTTAAGTACATTAAAGCCGGAATTAGCTTCAGAGTGGTCAGAGAAAAATGAAATCAAGCCGACGGAGGTATCTATCGGTTCACACAAGAAAGTGCTATGGAAATGTAATTTGGGACACGAATGGGCAGCTACCGTAAAGAGCAGAACCATCAATAAAACGGGCTGTCCATATTGCTCTCATAATAAAGTCCTTGCTGGATTTAACGACCTTGCGACAGTATTGCCGGAAGTAGCAGTCGAATGGTCTGATAGAAACGAAAAGAAGCCTACCGAAGTTACGGCGTTCGCAAACAGTAAGGCTTGGTGGAAGTGCAAGACCTGCGACTATGAGTGGAATACGCTTATCTCCACACGCTCCTATGGCAGCAAATGCCCTTGTTGTAGCGGATATGTTCTTGTGAAAGGCAGAAATGATTTGAAAACAACTCACCCAAACATTGCCGAGGAATGGTCAGAACAAAATTTCCCGTTGCAGCCTGATGAGGTTAATGCCAAATCAAGAAAGAATGTATGGTGGCATTGCAAGAAATGTGGTAACGAGTGGAAATCAGTTATCAACGCCCGTGTCAAAGGAACAGTATGCCCCGTGTGTGCGGAAAGAGCAGTTCTTTCAGGATACAATGACCTTGCAACGACGGACAGCGACTTGCTTTCTGAGTGGGATTATGAATTAAACAACTTGAAACCGACAGAAGTTTCAAGAAGTTCGGCAAAGAGAGCTTGGTGGAAATGCAGATACGGTCACTCTTGGAGTATGAAGATAAACGAGCGTACTGTTCTCGAAAAAGGTTGCAGAGAGTGCAAACAGGAATATAGGTCTTTGTTCCCCGCATTTGCGATTAGTTACTACGCAAAAATGAAAGGCTTAAAAATCGAACTCGGTTCAGACAGGCTACTCGGTATTCCTATTGATGTATATATCCCGTCCGAACAGGTAGCAATCGAAGTGAATTTAGGCTCGGAGAAAATAGAAACGCTGAAAGAACATCTATGCAAGCAAAGAGATGTAAAGCTCATAAGGCTACCGATAAAAGAGTATGAAACGGAAACCGAATATGCACAGCGTATCAAAGCAGCATTTCAAAGCGTACATATATTTATTTCTTCCAATACGGAAGAAGATTGCAGGATAATTAAAAGAATATTTGAGAATTGGAGGGATAACCGATGAGAGAAAAGAAATATCATCTCTACCTGACAGCCGATGAGCAAAGCAAAGTGATACAGTCGCTTATAGATTTGAAAAACAATTTGATAGCACAAGGAAGATACACCGACGCAGTAGATGATGTTCTTCTTAAAGTGTTGTCTGCAAAGAAAAAGAAATTGAAAATTGAATAGTTCACGCATTTATGCCGTCTGTTTCCAACCGAAACAGGCGGCTTTTTTTGTTGCAGAAAATTTTTCTGAAAAATTTTTCGGAAAAACGGCGATTTTGGGTGTGCATTTCATACCCCTTTGTCCAAATGAGTGAAGGGGTTAATTCCGAATGACAATTCGGAGCCTTTCATTTGGACATTGAAAATTGAATATACAGGTCGCTAAGACTTTAATTCTGATGATAGCCACTTTATCGGGTACGCCGTAACTTCTCATTGAGAACAGCGAGAACTCCCGGTATAAGTAACAGGTTGCCCCTGTTACGGCGATGACAGTCAGATGGATAATGATACTTCTCTACGGAGCTGGCGGAGAACCCGGCAGAGGTGAAACTCCTATGATACAGATAGCAGTCTGTTCCTTAGCGACTTCCCAAAAGCGATATGCTCGGCAAGGGGTGTTGAGAACGAATATTGCCACGACCGTTTAGGAAATGAAACGGTCAAGTACATAGTCGTATCCTAATGACTATGAATTTTACGAAAGGAGGACGCAAAAGTGTCGAACTGCAAAACGATTGCTATATGCAATCAAAAAGGCGGAGTTGGAAAGACAACCACTACGGTAAACCTCGGCGTCGGTCTTGCTATGCAGGGTAAGAAAGTCTTGCTCATAGACGCAGACCCACAAGGCGACTTGACCACTTGTCTCGGTTGGCAGGATACAGATAGTTTGGGTATCACGCTTGCAACGAAACTCACAGATGTCATAAACGAAACGATGAAAGACCCTATGGTCGGTATCTTACACCACGACGAAGGTGTTGACCTTATTCCGGCAAATCTTGAACTCTCGGCAATGGAATTTAACCTTGTTAATGCAATGAGCAGAGAAACGGCATTAAGAAATTATCTAACCGAAGTAAAAGATAAATACGACTATATCCTTATAGATTGTATGCCCTCACTGGGTATGGTAACTATCAATGCTTTGTCTGCTGCCGACAGCGTTATTATTCCTGTTCAGGCTCAGTATTTACCGGCTAAGGGTATGACGCAACTTGTGCAGACCATTTCACGAGTAAAGAAGCGTATCAATCCAAACTTAAAGATTGACGGTATGCTTCTCACCTTGGTGGATAGCCGTACCAACCTCGCCAAAAGTACCGTAGAAGCGTTGCGAGAAAACTTCGGCAGTCAAATCAAGATGTATCGAACACATATACCGATTGCCGTAAAAGCCGCAGAGACTTCTTCAAAAGGTAAGAGCATTTTTGCCTATGAACCGAACAGTACGGTGTCAAAGGCGTATGCCGAATTTACAAAGGAGGTGTTAGCCGATGGCAGGAAGAAAGAGCGACTTCACTCTCACGAGGCTCGATGACTTATTTACCACGCAGGCACAGCGAGAGGAAGAAAGACTTTCTAAAATCCGAGATATTCCATTAGAGCTGATTGACGATTTCCCAGACCATCCATTCAAGGTCAGGGACGATGAAGATATGCAGCAGCTTGTCGAGAGTATCAAGGAGCGTGGAGTGATTACTCCGGCAACGGTAAGGCAGAAAGAGGACGGCAGATATGAACTCATATCGGGACACAGGCGAAAGCGAGCAAGTGAACTTGCCGGTTTTGATACGCTCCGTTGTGAGGTTGTTGACCTTAATCGTGATGAAGCCACAATCCTAATGGTTGAGAGCAACTTTCAAAGGTCGCAGATACTGCCAAGCGAAAAAGCCTATGCCTATAAAATGCGTTTAGACGCAATGAACAGACAAGGACAGCGAACAGATTTAACTTCCAACCCACTGGGTCGGAAGTTGGAGGGTAAAGAAACTGCACACATTATTGGAGAGCAATCAGGAGACAGTCAAACGCAGGTTCGTAGGTATGTCCGCCTGACAAATCTTGTTCCCGAATTGCTTGAATTTGTTGATGAGGGGCGAATTAAAATGCGACCTGCCGTTGAACTCTCGTATCTTGATGAGGACAGTCAGCGTGATGTGGTGGACGAGATTGATATGAACGACGCTACACCGTCTCACGACCAAACTATCCGTATGCGAAAGTTTTTTGACGAGGGCAAACTGACAACCGAAGCTATCCAAGCCATTATGTCGGAGGAAAAGCCAAATCAGAAAGAAAAAATCGTGTTGAGAGGTGACAGAGTTCGACAGCTTATTCCGAAAAATGTTCCTGTAAGCCAAACGGAAGATTTTGTTTGCAAGGCTTTGGAGCATTACAACAAGTATCTCAAACAAAGGGCAGAGCGTGACAGTCGTTAGTTCCCCCTTCTCACACTCTACCCCCATTTACTACCTGTTTACCAGCTGAATAAAATATATTCTATCTCTCTTAAATATATCTATCTTGATAAATTAAAGCTATCTAAACAAGGGACAAGGGTTTCGCACCGTTGAAATTTAAGTGAAGATTGCTTAGGATAGAGTTGAAGGGAGCGATGATTATGAAAAAACTTTTATCGGTAGTTCTTGCGTGTTTAATAATTTTGCTTGTAGGTTGCAGTAATGAAAAAGCAGTCAAAGAAGCCGCAACGAGTGAATTTAACAACGAGACTTCTTTTCCGGCTGGTAATACAGAAGCTGAAAAGCCACAAGAAAGCGAAATTGTTGAAAGCAGTGTTCAGGTAACGGAAAAAGAGCGTGAAAACTCTCAAAACTCCGCACCGGTAAAAAAAGAGCTGCAAGTTACTTCTTCGGAAAGTAAATCGGCAGAGCATAAAGAAAAACCGGTTGAACACAAAGAGCAAGAAACAAAACAGAAATCCGAAAATAGAAAAAACGAGGTTAAACAGGAAGCAACAACCAAGAAAACCATACAGGAAAAGCCAAAAGAAGAACCTGTGCAAAAGTCGAAGCCAACCGAAACAACAAAGCCTACAAAAGAAACATTTGATGTGAATGAGTATGTTGCGTATGCCAAGAGCTACGCTCAAAGCATAGGCTTATCTCTTGACAGTACGGCTACCGAGTGCTGGGACAATCCTATTACCGCAAATCCGAGACGGAAAAATATTAAAAGCGACATTCAAAGCAGATTAAACAGATACAAGAATCTTGAAGGCTTTACGGCGGTTTGGGTATGGACTGAAAAAGTAACCGATACAGAATACGAAATCTATATCGGCTACTGCTAAAACAAAATATTTCTACAAGACGCACTGAGTAATCGGTGCGTTTTTTATTTAAGGAGGAAAACAGAATGGCAAAAAATAAATTTAAGAGAGCCGTATCCCTTGTTATGGCTATGGTTCTCAGCTTGACTACCTTTATGGGGATAGGCACAACCACTGCTTTTGCCGCTTCCGGAACAAAGTCCAATGTGTATATTATGGAACTTCCGAGAAGCGGTGACGCAAATAATAACGGCAAATGGGGACACGGAGAACTCAAGTTTATGAACGGTTGGTATTCCCACGCAATCGGGAATGACTCACTCCGTGCAATGGGTTCGTATTCCGGCAATATTGTGTATTGCATTGAACCCGGTACAGGTCAGCATACGGGAGATACTCTTACCGAAAAGAATGAGGACTACTTCAATAGCCTCGGCTCTAACGGTACTATTTCCGGCGATGATATTCGACTTCAAATCGGTCGTATTTTGCAGTACGGATACTGCGGTCCAATCAATACGAGTTGGAAATCACAGAACAGCGGCGATGCAGATAAAATGGCTCACGCAATCGCAACACAGCTTTTGATTTGGGAATCCATTGTGGGAGAGCGTGATGAAAGTTTTAATCATATCATTCCTAAGGGCTGTAATGCAATAGTTGAGTATATCCAAACGGGTCACCCGCTTTACAGCCGTATTATGGCTCATTACAGCAGTATTGCTGAAAGTGTTCAGAAGCATACAAAAGTCCCCAGCTTCTGCACAAAGTCAACAGGCTCTGCAAAGGTAAACGAACTTAAGTGGGATGGCAGTAAGTATGTTACTACTCTTACCGACTCTAACGGAGTGTTGGAAAATTACAATTTTTCCGCAAATATAGACGGGGTTAAGTTCTCTACAAGTGGAAACAAGTTGACTATCTCAATGGACAAAGCACCAAGCAAAGAATTTAACATTACTGCAAGTAAGGCAAACGGCAGTCGTAAAGGTTTGGTTGTTTGGACAGATGGTAAACATTCTCCCGGCAACGGTATTCAGGATGTAGTGTCATATACACAGGAAGTCAGCGACCCGGTAAAAGGCTTTGTTAAGATGAAAGTCAGCTACGGTTCTTGCAAAATCGTAAAAACAAGTGAGGACGGAAAGGTTGATGGCATTAGCTTTACCATCAGCGGTAACGGTGTAAGTAAAACCGTTAAGACTGCAAATGACGGTAAAATTCAGATTGATAACCTTATGCCCGGCGTTTACACCGTAACGGAACAGACCATTGATAAATATGTTCCGCAGGAGGTTCACAGAGTAACTGTTGTTGCTGGTCAGGTGGCAAAGGTTAATTTCAACAATGTTCTCAAAAGAGGAACGCTCAAAGTGATTAAGTCCTCTGAGGATAACTTGGTTGAAGGTGTTACTTTTCACCTTTATGGCACTTCTCTTTCGGGAATTGCAGTCGATGAATATGCCGTTACCGATAACAAGGGTGTTGCTACTTTCAAAGATGTGCTTATCAGCGGTTCAGAACCGTATACAATCGAAGAAGTGGATACAGCTATCCGATATGTAGTTCCTGCAAATCAGACAGCACCGATTAACTGGAAAGAAGTAACTACCCGTAACTTTACAAATATTCTTAAAAAGTTCAGCGTTACCGTAACTAAGAGCGACCGAGAAGAAGGCACTCCACAGGGCGATGCGAAACTTTCGGGTGCAGTCTACGGTATCTACAAAGGCGAAACTCTTGTAGATAAGTATGTTACCGATAAAGACGGTCAGTTTACCACTAAGGAATATGTTTGCGACAGCGATTGGACTATCAGAGAAATCACTCCGTCCGAGGGATATTTGCTTGATACCACAATTCATAAAGTAGGTGCAGAGCCGAAACTCTTTACTATTGAACACAATCTGGTGGCGAATGATGTAACCGAGCAGGTTATGAAAGGCAATATCGCAATTATCAAACATACCGATAACGGAGATACACAAATCGAAACACCCGAAAGCGGAGCAACATTTGAGATTTATCTTAAATCATCCGGAAGTTATGGAGCTGCGGAAGATGATGAAAGAGATATTATCGTCTGTGATGAAAACGGCTTTGGGCAGACAAAGGATATGCCTTACGGTATTTACACCGTACACCAGACTTCAGGCTGGGAAGGTCGAGAGCTTATGAGTGACTTTGATGTGTTCATTTCTCAAAACGGACAGACTTATCGTTATCTTATCAACAATGCTAACTTTGAAAGCTATGTTAAGGTTGTAAAGGTGGACGCAGAAAGCGGAAAGAACATTCCTTACGCAGGTGCAGGATTTAAGATTTATGACCTTGAGGGTAATCAAATCTCTATGAGCTTTACTTACCCGACGCCTACAACTATTGATACTTTCTACACGGACGCAAACGGCGCTCTTGTAACTCCGCAGAAGCTTGAATATGGCAAGGGCTACTCTCTTGTAGAAGTTCAGGCTCCTTACGGATATGTTCTTGACAGTACACCTGTATATTTTGATGTAACACAGGACAATTCAAGTGATGAAGGCGGTGTAACCGTGATTAAGGTGGATAAGCCGAATATGGCACAGAAAGGAACAATTAACATTACAAAAACCGGTGAAGTGTTCTTTGGGGTTAATGTTTTCGGAGAGGAAGGCAAAGATGTTATTTACCAGCCGGAATACAAAGTAAGCGGTCTTGCAGGAGCCATCTATGAAGTTACCGCTGGCGAAGATATTTACACTCCCGACGGTACGCTCCGTTACAGTAAGGGCGAAGTTGTTGATACCGTAACAACCGATAATGAAGGATTTGCAAAGAGTAAGGAACTTTATCTCGGCAAGTACACGGTTACGGAAATCAAAGCACCGGAAGGTATGGTTATCAACAAAGAGCTGCATAGTGTAGAACTTACTTATGCAGGACAGGATGTAGCTGTAACAGATACTTCCACAAGCTTTGTAAACGAAAGGCAGAAAGTAACGGTCAGTCTTGAAAAGGCTATTGAAAAGAACGACACTTTTGGCATCGGCAACAAGGACGAAATGAAGAATATCAGTTTTGGGCTTTATGCCGCAGAAGATATTGTATCTGCAAGCGGTACTGTTATCCCGACAGACGGTTTAATTGAAATTATTACTCTTTCGGAAAACGGTAAGGCAGTAATCAATACAGACCTTCCGTTTGGTAGCTACTATGTCAAGGAGCTTGCTACCGATGAACACTATATTCTCTCAGATACCAAGTATCCGTTTACCTTCAGTTATTCCGGACAGGATACAGCCGTTGTGAAAATTAGCGTAAATGATGGAAAGCCCATTGAAAACAAATTGATTTACGGTTCTGTTCAGGGCAAAAAGATTGATGAAAACGGCGAGGCTCTCAGCGGTGCTGTAATCGGTCTTTTCAAAACAGGTGAAACCGAATTTACAAAAGAAAATGCACTTATGATTACTACCTCTGAAAAAGACGGTAGTTTTTCTTTTGCCAAAATTCCGTATGGCAACTGGATTGTAAGAGAGATTGAACAGCCGGAGGGCTTTGTTCTTGATGATACTTCTTATGATGTGAACATCTCGGAAAACGGACAGGTTATCGAAGTTCAAATTGTCAATGAGTATGTTCACGGCAATATCAAACTCACAAAAGTTGACGCCGATTATCCGGATAACAAACTTTCGGGTGCGGTATTTGAAGTGTATAAAGATAAAACCGGCAATGGCATACTTGACAAGGAAGATGAGCTTGTAGGTACGCTCACAGAAACATCGACCGGTATTTATGAGATGAAAGAACTTCTCTATGGCAAGTATCTTGTGAGAGAAACCAAAGCACCTGAGGGTTTTGAACTTGATAAAGGTGTGTATTCGGTATTTATCACCGATGATGAAAAGACATACGATGTTGAAAACAAAGCCGGTGTCGGTTTTATCAATCAGGCAATGAAAGGCAATCTTAAAATCGTTAAGACTTCTTCCGACGGAAAAGTTGAAGGTTTCACATTCAGAGTGACCGGAGCAAACGGTTATGACCGCAGTTTCACAACAGATAAGAACGGCGAAATCTATATCGAGGGACTTCGTATTGGAGAATACACGGTGTCAGAAGTTAATGACAATGTTTCTGCCGGATATGTAATGCCTGCCGATAAAAAGGCTGCCGTTAAGGTTGGCTCGACTACGGTGGTTGAAATGCACAATGTTCTGAGAGATACACCTAAGACCGGAGATAATTCAAAGGTAGGTCTTTGGACTGCACTTGCAGGACTTTCGGCTATCGGTATCGGAGCAACGGCTTTTGTTGCACACAGAAAAAGAAAAAAGGAGGACGATGAATAATGGACGCTAAAACCATTGTTGCAGTAGTATTGGTCGCCTTTATTGTAGCCGGCTTTATCTTCTTGCAAATTAAAAACAGAAAGAAATAAGGAATGATTTTGGGCGGAGCTTAAAAACTTCGCCCATTCTTTTTTATGGAGGTGCTTATGAATAATAAAGACACAGTTGAAAGCAAGGTGCTTTCAATTTTAAGAGAATGCCCCGAAACAAGGTATGACGATATGCAGCTTATCCTCTGCTATTACAACCGTTACAGCTATTTGAATGTTGGGGATTTGCCTCTTGAAGATATAGTCAACAACTACAAGGGCTACGGTTTGCCCTGCTTTGAGTCTATTCGCAGAGCAAGGCAGAGAGTTCAATCCTTATTCCCCGAACTGTCGAGACATTGTAAAGATGACAAAAGCGATATTCACATTGTAATTGAAATCGCCTAAAAGGAGGAACAACGATGAAAGATAAATTTACTTACCAGCAGAAAACAAAACTTTTAAGTAAGTTGTTTGACGCAGGCTGTAACACCGAAAAACAGTTGCAGCAACTTGATATGGAAAGCATTTTGAAAATACCCGGTATCACTATTCCGGATATGAGTTTGATTATAGAACTTCAAAAGCAGACGAAAGCCAATAAGCTGTTTTCCTTTTTAGGAGGTGTCAGTGATGAGCAATCAGGAACATAGTATTCGTTTTATTGACAGCATGTATAACGAGAAGTTCCGCATATCTGACGGAAACAAAATTTTAATTTATACAAGAGACGGCGGAACGATGGAGCGAGAGTGCAGATATATTGATGATTATCATACTAAAATCGGTTTGAATATTTATCATATCTGCGAATTTGCAGAGCTTTGCGAGAAAAACGGACATACTGTTGAACCGGCGGAAAAAGAAAAAGTTAAACAGGCAAAAAGCAAAGATAAAACAAGATAAGGAGGTGCGAGTAAATGGCAATAAAATATAAACTCATATCAGAGTTGTATGACAGAACTTGCAATACGGTTGTTGCCAATCCGCAAAGCTGGCAGAAGTATTTGGACTCTGCTTGCAGAAACTACAAACTGCGATTTGACGAGCAGTTGCTTATTTTTGCACAGCGACCCGATGCAACGGCTGTTCTTGAAATTGAGCGTTGGAATACTTCTTTCGGTCGTTGGGTAAATAAAGGAGCGAAAGGTATTGCGGTATTTGAGGACGCTAACAGAAGCCGTCAAAGGCTTATTCACTATTTTGACATATCGGATACCCACGAAAGCAGATATTCCCGTCCGGTCCCTATTTGGAAAATGAAAGACGGATACACCGACAGCGTTATTGAAACACTTGAAAGTTCCTTCGGTGAGCTTGAAAGAAAAAACAGTTTAGGCAATGCAATAATGAGTGCCGCACAAAATGCAGTCGAGGATAACCTGCCTGACTATCTTAGCGACCTTGTTGACGGCGTTGAGAACAGCTTTCTTGAGGAGCTTAACGAGGATATGATTTCAAATATATACAAAAAGGTTGTTACAAACAGCGTTGCATATATGATGATGGCAAGACTCGGCATTGATACGGAAGAATACTTTGAGGCTGACGACTTCCGTGATGTTACAAACTTTAATACACAAGATACGCTTAATGCTCTCGGCATAGCTACAAGTGACATAGCTGAAATGGGGCTTTCTGAAATATCTAAAACCGTTATGGCTTTGGATAAAGAAAATCGCACATTTGAAAGAAAGAATGGCTTTGAGTACAATAAAGACGAAAACAAAAACGAAAGGAGTTTTGACGATGAAAGAAATCACATACACGAAGCAGGGAGATTACTTGATTCCCAACTTGACATTACCGGAACAGCCGGAGGTGACTCTCGGCAGATGGTCACAGATGAGGAGAACTTATCTGAAGCAACATCACAAAATCCTATATTACAATCTTCTGACGAAGGGAATTTTGACACAGCACTTGGCGGAAGTTCAAGAGAGAGCGACCGACTTGGAGGAGAGCTTAGTCAAGCAGATGGCAGCGAAAGCAGGTCTGACCGAACAGATGAAAGCGGAAGATATGATGAAGTGGGTAGGATTGATGAACAACATCCGCAACTCCGCACAGGAAATCGTGAAGGAACAGATAATCTTCGCTTAGAATATTATGACCGCCGACACGAGGACAAAAGCCTACCGTTTTTCGGCAATGATGATACAATCCGAGAGATACTCGGTACTACGCCGCATTTGAAGGCTTCAAAAGAAGAAATCAAAGACTTCTTTGAACTGAATACAGATAATGAGAGCCGTACCGAATATATCAAGAGTATTTTCAATAATGACTATACCGAACTCACATTAAAGGACGGCAGAACGGTAGGCTATAAGACATTTCAGAATGTTCTTCATTTGTGGGAAGGAAGTTATAACAACAGAACGGCTCAAAGCTACTACGACTGGGGTGTAATTGCACAGCATTTTGAGGCAATGAGGCTTTTAGGAGAATTGTCCGATGAGATAAAGCCGTTACCGTCAATAGACAGTCAGTTATCTTTAATAGAAAGCAGTCAGGCAGAGGAAAAGAAACCCTCTGCCTTTACTTTTTCTCAGGAAATTATTGACGCAGTTCTAACCCGTGGAAGCGGAGTATCGGAAGGCAAAATGCGAATTTATGAGCAGTTTAACAAGAGCCTGTCCGCAAAGGAAAACGCAGATTTTCTCAAAAATGAATACGGTTGGGGCGGTTCATATCCTGTTATTATCGGTGCAGGTATTGATGAAAACCACGACGGAAAAGGCATAACCCTTTCAAAAGGATTTGGAAACGGCGCACCTAAACTCACTCTTAAATGGAATCAGGTTGAAAAGCGTATCGGAGAACTTATCCGTATGGACAGATACCTCAATCCAAAAGAAAAGGAGCAGTATCCAAAGTGGCTTGAAAAACAAGAAGAACGGCGAGCAGAACTTGCAGAGCAGCAAAGAAATCGTGAAATACTTTCTTCTGCCCCACCCGAAACTGAAAATAACGAGATAGAAACGGAAGTACGCTATGAATATCATCTCGGTGATACGGTATATATCGGTGCTTCTCAGTATGAGATTTTGTCCTTTGACGAAAATCGTGTGATGCTCTATGACTTCGATATGCCCCTATTCAACAAGGAGCTTTCAAGGGAAGAATTTGACCGCAAAGTGCGTGAAAATCCAATAAACGACCACTTGAAGGTCAGTGTATTACCGGCGGAAGAAAAAGCCGTTACAGGCGAAAATAAGGCTCAAAACGATACCGAAACCGTACAGGATTTCAGTCCGATAACCGGTTATGACGACGCCTTCTTTATCGACCGGGACAATGAAAATGTAACTTGGATGTACTATAACCCCGACAGCAATGCCGGCGGTCAGTATGTTACTAACGAACTCTCTTTTGATGAAATTAGAGAAGCGGCACAAAGCCACAAATCGGCAGATGACTTCTTTGATTATCTCGGCAGTATCGCAAATCAAACTCTTGCCGATGTAGGTACGGAATGGTTTGAAGAAGCAGATAATGCTTTCAAACAGACACCGGATTTAACCGGCTGCACTTCTGCCACAATGGAAGCACTCCTTGAAAATGCCGAAAGAAGCGATATGGTAGCAACCAATATCGGTAAAGTTCCGATTGAGGACTACCGAGAAATTGTAGCCGTTCAAAACGGTTTTGACAGCTACGATGAGATGTATAACGAGGGCATTCGTATCGGAAACGGTTACGATAAAGAACCTGAGCCGATTGTTCCTGCTTGGGAACAGAAGAAAAAAGAAAAGGTAAAAAGTTTTGACCTGCACCCTGATGTGCCGATGGCAGAGCGAAACAATTTTGATTTGCGTTCTAATCCAGTTGAACAAGTCGGCAAGAAAGAACGCTTTCGCAGAAATGCAGAAGCAATAAAGGTACTCAAAGAATGTGAGTTTGAAAACAGATTTGCTACACCCGAAGAACAACTTGTCTTATCTAAATATGTCGGTTGGGGCGGTTTGCCCGAAGCCTTTGACGAGAATAATTCTGCGTGGGCAGATGAGTTTGTAGAGCTTTACACTTTGCTTTCACCCGAAGAATACGCTTCGGCAAGAGAAAGCACCTTGACCGCCTTTTATACCCCTCCAGCAGTTATCAATGCCATATACAAAGCAATGGAACAGATGGGATTTCGTGAGGGCAATTTGTTAGAGCCGTCCTGCGGTATCGGTAATTTTATCGGTATGCTGCCAAAATCAATGGAGAACGCAAAAGTTTACGGCGTTGAACTTGATACCGTTTCGGCAGGTATTGCACAGCAGCTTTATCAGAAATCCTCAATAGCGGCACAAGGCTTTGAAGAAGTCAATGTTCCCGACAGTTTCTTTGACGGAGTTATCGGCAATGTGCCGTTCGGCGATTTTAAGGTGACAGACAAGAGATACGATAAGTACAACTTCCTTATTCACGACTATTTCTTTGCCAAGTCTTTGGATAAGTTAAGACCCGGCGGTGTAATGGCTCTTGTTACGAGCAAAGGCACAATGGATAAAACCAATTCATCGGTCAGAAAATATATTGCTCAAAGAGCAGAACTTCTCGGAGCAATCAGACTGCCGAATGTTACTTTTAAGGGCAATGCCGGAACAGAGGTCGTATCGGATATTTTGTTCTTGCAAAAGCGTGACAGGCTCATTGATATTGTACCTGACTGGGTACAGCTTGGCACGAATGAAAATGGTATCACGATGAACTCATATTTTGTAGAGCATCCTGAAATGATACTGGGCGAAATGAAAACAGTAAGCGGTCGCTTTGGCGAAGAAGTAACCTGCGTACCGTTTGAAAATGCAGATTTATCCGAATTGTTATCGGAAGCGGTAGCGAATATACACGGAGAAATTTCCGATTACGAAGTGGAAGATGAACTTGAGGAAGAAAATAATTCTATCCCGGCAGACCCGAATGTGAGAAACTTTTCATACACGATTGTTGACGATGAAATCTATTTCCGTGAGAACTCTCGTATGTCGCTTGTTGAGGTATCGGCAACAGCCGAAAACCGCATTAAGGGTATGGTTGCGATAAGAGATTGTGTCCGCAACCTGATTGAACTTCAAACCGAAGATTATCCCGACGAAGAAATCAAAGCCGGGCAGTTAAAACTCAACAGCCTTTATGACGGTTATACAAAGAAATACGGACTGATTAACAGCAGAGCCAATGTGTCGGCATTCGGTGATGACAGTTCCTTTGCCCTACTTTCCGCACTTGAAGTTATCAACGAAAACGGTGAACTTGAACGCAAGGCAGATATGTTCTTTAAGCGTACAATCAAACCGCATAAACCAATAACGGAGGTTGATACGGCGGACGAAGCGCTTGCCGTATCTATGGGAGAGAAAGCAACCGTTGATATGGAATATATGCGAGAGCTTACAGGCAAAAGCGAAGAAGAATTATTCTCCGACTTAAAGGGCGTCATATTCTTAAACCCGCTTTATGGTTATGGAAATGTAACCGAGCAAAAGTATTTGATGGCAGATGAGTACCTTTCGGGAAATGTCCGAGAAAAACTTATTACAGCTAAAAAGTCTGCCGAGGTTTATCCCGAAGATTACAAAATCAATGTAGAGGCTCTGGAAAAAGTTCAGCCAAAAGACTTGACCGCAAGCGAAATATCCGTAAGGCTCGGTGCAACTTGGATACCGCCCGAAATCTTTGAGAAGTTTATGTTTGAATTTCTCGATACTCCACGCTATGCACAATGGAACATCAAAGTACACTACTCTCAATATACCGGCGAATGGAACATTGAGGGCAAAAGTTATGACCGTTCCAATGTGAAAGCGTACAGCACTTACGGCACTTCCCGTATTAACGCATACAAGATAATCGAGGAAACGCTGAACCTGAAAGATGTCCGTATCTTTGACTATATCGAAGATGAGGACGGTAAGAAAAAAGCCGTTCTTAATAAAAAAGAAACGGCAATCGCACAGGCAAAGCAGGAACTTATCAAGCAAGGCTTCCAAGATTGGGTATGGGCTGACCCTACCCGCCGAGAAAAACTCACGAAGATGTATAACGAAAAGTTCAACAGCATAAGACCCCGTGAGTATGACGGAAGTCATATTACTTTTAACGGTATGAACCCCGAAATTGAACTTCGTGAACATCAGAAAAATGCGGTAGCACATATTCTTTACGGCGGAAATACGCTGCTTGCACACGCAGTCGGTGCAGGCAAGACTTTCGAGATGGTATCAGCCGCTATGGAGTCAAAGCGTTTAGGACTTTGCAACAAGTCGCTGTTCGTAGTCCCGAACCACCTTACCGAACAATGGGCTGCTGAGTTTCTACAACTCTATCCTGCGGCTAATATTCTTGTTGCAACGAAGAAAGATTTTGAAACGAAGAATCGTAAAAAGTTCTGTGGCAGGATTGCAACCGGAGATTACGACGCAGTTATTATCGGTCACAGTCAGTTTGAAAAGATACCTATGTCTGTTGAAAGGCAGAGGGCAATCTTGGAGCAACAGCTTCAGGAATTGACTGACGGCATTATCGACTTAAAGAAAAACCGTGGAGAAAACTTCTCCGTTAAGCAGCTTGAAAAGTCGAAAAAGGCTGTGAAGTTGAAACTGCAAAAACTCAATGACCAAAGCCGCAAGGACGATGTTGTTACCTTTGAAGAACTCGGTGTGGACAGGCTCTTTATTGACGAGAGTCATTACTACAAGAACCTGTACCTTTACACCAAAATGCGCAATGTAGGCGGTATCGCACAGACAGAAGCACAGAAATCTTCCGACCTATTTATGAAGTGTCGCTATCTTGATGAGATTACAGGTGGTCGAGGAACGGTATTTGCAACCGGTACTCCTATCTCAAACAGTATGGTGGAACTCTATACTATTCAGCGATACTTGCAGTACAACACTCTTGTGAAGAACGGATTACAACACTTCGACGCTTGGGCAAGTACCTTTGGAGAAACTGTAACAGCCGTTGAACTTACACCGGAGGGTACGGGATACAGAGCAAAAACACGCTTTGCAAAGTTCTACAACTTACCGGAACTTATGGCAATGTTCAAGGAGGTTGCAGACATTAAAACAGCGGATATGTTGGCATTGCCTGTACCCGAAGCACACTTTCACAATGTAGCGGTCAAGCCATCGGAAATGCAGAAAGAAATGGTTGCCTCTCTTGCAGAGCGAGCCGAGAAAGTCCGCAGCGGCGGTGTAGATTCAAGCGTTGACAATATGCTTAAAATCACAAACGACGGCAGAAAGTTAGCACTTGACCAGCGTATGTTAAATGATATGTTACCCGATTATGAGGGCAGCAAAATCAATGCCTGCGTTGACAACATCTATCGCATTTGGGAAAAAACAACCGACAAGAAATCAGCGCAGCTTGTGTTCTGCGACCTATCAACGCCAAAGAACGACGGTACTTTTTCGGTGTATAACGACATCAGAAAGAAGTTGATTGAGCGAGGCATTTCCGAAAGTGAAGTTCGCTTTATCCACGAAGCAGACACCGATATTAAGAAAAAGGAGTTATTCCAAAAGACACGCAAAGGCGAAGTCAGAGTGCTACTCGGTTCTACTCAAAAGATGGGAGCCGGGACGAATGTTCAGGACAGGCTTATCGCACTTCACGATGTTGATTGTCCGTGGAGACCGGCAGATTTGGAGCAACGCAGCGGTCGCATTATCCGTCAAGGCAACTCAAACCCGGAAGTAGATATTTACCGCTATGTTACTGAACAGACCTTTGACGCATATCTCTATCAGCTTGTAGAGGGCAAGCAAAAGTTTGCAAGTCAGATTATGACGAGCAAATCTCCGGTCAGAAGTGCGGAAGATATTGACGAAACCGCACTGTCTTATGCCGAGATTAAAATGCTTGCAACCGGCAATCCGTATATCAAAGAGAAGATGGATTTAGATATTCAGGTACAAAAGTTGAAACTGTTAAAATCCAATTTTCTTTCTGAAAAATACGCTTTGGAAGATAAGATAATCAAATATTATCCGCAGCGTATCACTTCTCTTGAAAATCGCATTAACGGCTTGAAAGCAGATGTAGAAACTGCGAAACAGCACCCGAAACCAACAGATGACCGCTTTATCGGTATGGAGGTTAAGGGTGTTTTTTATTCCGAAAAAGCAGAAGCCGGCAAAGCAATCATTGAAGCCTGCAAGCAGATGAACAGCCCCGACCCTATTCCTCTCGGCAAATATAGAGGATTTGAAATGGAACTTCTTTTCAACACCACAGAGCGCAGCTACGAGGTTAGGATTAAAGGTGCGACAAGCAAAACCATTACGCTCGGCGACGACGCACACGGCAACATCACTCGTATTGACAACGGCATTGAGAAGTTTGCGGAGAGTTTAACCTTTGCCGAAAGCGAACTTGAAAACACTAAAGCTCAATTTGAAACTGCAAAGAAAGAAGTCCAAAAACCGTTTATCCAAGAGGACGAATTGAGGACTAAACTTGCAAGACTTGATGAACTCAATATCCTGCTCAATATGGACAAAACAGAAAATGAAATTGTCGGTGGCGAGCCTGATGAGGGCGAAGTGCCGACTGCACGAAAGGAGAAAACTTATGAAAGATAATATGAAAGAAAAGGACCTGACGGTAGATTTCTTTTTCGGAAACGAGGAAATCAATCCGTTTGACGCACCACAGATGTGCGTTGTTCGCAGATTAAGCAATGCTTATCACGAATTGGAAAACGAAAAACTTCCGGCTAATAAGGCGGAAATCAATCTCAGAATTGCTAAACTCAGCTTCTATGAAGAGCTCATTGACATCAGTATTCAAACCGATTTTTCACAGGCTGACATTATAGCTCTTTATGAGGAAGAAGACCTTGCGGAAATTGCTTGGCTTTTCTGGAATGATGTTAAGTGTCCGGTCACCGATGTTCTTTTGCTGATTGCGAAGCTCGCTTATTGCGATGAGATAAGCGATAAGGTAATCGACTTTCTTGTGTAAAGCGAGGTGGTTTATATGCCATATATCGCACCGGAGGTTATAACCGAAGCCAAGCGAATGGACTTATTGACTTATCTCAGAGAGTATGAACCGAACGAGCTTGTGAAGTATTCAAATAACACCTATACCACAAGAACCCACGACAGCTTGAAAATTTCAAACGGAAAATGGATGTGGTGGTCAAGAGGTATCGGGGGCAAAACTGCCCTCGATTACCTTATTAAAGTTCGTGGAATGGACTTCGTTGAAGCGGTTCAGACCATTATGGGAAACGGTTCGGTAAGGTCTCCGACACCCGAAAATACAAAAAGTTATCCTAATCAGCCGTTGCTTCTACCTGAAAGAAGTCCCTCTACCGATGTGGTATTTGAATATCTTTTCGGGCGTGGCATTGATTATGAAATCATCAATTACTGTTTGGAAAAGGAACTGGTAATTGAATCGCTGCCGTATCACAATGTTGTTTTTATCGGCTATGACGAAAGCAATAAACCAAAGTATGCAGCTTACAGAGCCACAAATCAATCAAGACTTATGGGCGACTGCACCGGCAGTAAAAAGCAATATTCATTCCGTCTTACTGCCGAAAACACCGGCGAGGTTCATCTTTTTGAATGTGCCATTGACCTACTCTCCTATGCCACTTTGATGAAGTTGGAGGGAAAGAATTGGCGACAGTTTAATCTTATTTCTCTTGCCGGAGTGTACTCGCCAAAGCAAAATATCGGGGACTCGAAAGTGCCTGTTACGGTTAGAAATTTGCTTGAAAAAGACAAGTCAATTAAGCGTATCGTTCTCCATTTGGACAATGATATTGCCGGAAGAAAAGCAACCAAAGCGTTGCAAACTATTCTTTCGGATAAGTATGAAGTCGTTGACGATCCGCCCAAGTGCGGAAAAGATGTCAACGACTTTCTTTGTATCAAGTTAGGAATATCAAAGAAACACGAAAGGAGTTTTGAAAGATGAATGTTGAAAAAATCAGAGAAATGTACCCGGAGGGAACGCAGATTATTCTCCAAGAAATGCGTGGCGAAAGTCAAATGCCTTATGGCTTGAAAGGAACGGTTAAGTTCGTTGACGACGCCGGACAAATTCATATGAGTTGGGAAAACGGCAGCTCGCTTGCACTAAACATTGATGAAGATACCTTTGAAAAAGTCGAGGGTACTGAAAAGATTTCTGTCATTCTTATTGAACCGGACAAGTATCCAAAGGTCATTGAAATCGAGGATACGCTTGAAGCAATGCAGGAAACCGTAGGCGGATATATTGAGGAGTATATGCCCTTTGCGGACGATGTAGCCATTATCTGCAACGAGGAAGGCAAGATGAACGGTATGCAGTTGAACAGAGCAATCTACTCCGAACCTGAAAATGTTGAGATGAGTTATCAGCAGTTGAAGGCTCATTTGAGACAGGCAGAAAAAGAAAGAAATCATACTGTCGGATATGTTGTTTTTACTGCGGACAGCTTCGACAAACCTTACACCGAGGAAGAACGAACCTATGTTGTCGGCAGTAATAATAAGGCTTTCATCGAGGGTATGGGTGGATATTCTATCTATGCTTCTTCCCTTGACGGTTCAGATAAAAATGTGCGACTGGAAGCGTATATGGCTGATGAATACGGCGGAAAGGATGGTTGGAAGATTGAAAAGTGCTATGTGAAAGACGAGAGCAATCGTGAAATTCTCGATATTATTGCCGGCAAGTTTTTCATTGCCTATGCCCCGATTGAGTCGGAGAAACTTCTCAGTATGCCAAAGGATTTAATGAAAAAGTACGAGGATAAATTCAAGTATCCGGAGCGTTTTTATCAGACGGATAACGGCATTGTAGCGAAAGCATATAAGCCGGTATCGAAGGATATGGAGAGATAAAGAGACAATCTCCGGGGCAACCCTACGAGTCTGCACAAACTTAGCGAGCAGACCATTTGGATAACCACAGGTTTCCAAACGGTAAAACTCGTTAGGGGTTGCCCCTAATACCCCAAAAAGAAAGGAGAGAAATTTTGCGTGAGATAGTATTGGTAGTCGTCGGTTTAATCATCGGCGGCTTTTTCGGAGTTACTTTTATGTGCCTGTTTCAGATAAATAAGGACAGGCACTATTTTATTTCAAGAAAGGATGACACAGGAAATGAGAAAAAGAAACATTCAGAAGATTGTTAGGCTCAGCCGTGACGAAGCACAGGACTTGCAGAAAAAAGCAAAGAAGGCTTGCCTTAGTGAAGCCGGACTTATCCGTTTGCTTCTCCGTGGTTACGAGCCGAGAGAAAAGCCCGACGAAAGATTTTACGATGTTATGCGTGAGCTTTCCGCAATTGGTAACAACATCAATCAGCTTGCCGCAAAAGCAAACACGCTCGGCTTTGCAGACGCAACGCAGCTTAAAAAAGAAGCGGAGCGTTGGCATAAGTTTCAGGCAGATGTTGAACGAGTTTTTCTCAGACCCAATGAGAGCAATATGAAATGGCAGTAAGTAAGTTGTGGGCAGTAACTTCAAGGCTCGGTCAGGTTATTGATTACGCAGCCAATCCCGCAAAAACGGCGGCAGATAATTACACCGAGGAACAGTATCAAGCACTCCGTGATGTGTTGGCTTACGCAAAGGACGAAGAAAAAACCGAGCGTGAATTTTTCGTTGAAGGTATCAACTGCAATCCGCTTACAGCCCGTGACCAATTTGTATCGGTTAAACAGGCATACGGTAAAGAAGAAGGCATACAAGCCTACCACGGATACCTGAGTTTTAAGGAACAAGATATTTCGCCGGAGCTTGCACAGAAAATCGGAATGGAGTTTGTAAACGAAGTTTGGGGTAAAAGATTTCAAGCGGTAGTAACCACTCATTTGAACACAAAGCATTTGCATTGCCACTATGTAATCAACTCAGTTTCCTTTGTGGACGGCAAGAGATTATGGGGCGACGAAAAAGCGTGGTTCAAGTTTCGCTTGGTTGCAGATAAAATTTGCGAAAAGTACGGACTTTATTATAATCCAAATCCAAATCGCAGTAAACAATCATCCTACTATTACAAACAGGAACAAGCCGGAATGCCGACTCGATACTCAATGACTCGTCAAGCCATAGACGAAGCGATTGCTCACAGCACGAACCTTAAAAGTCTTGATTATGCGCTGACTCAAATGGGTTATGAGCATTGTTTGAGTGAAAGCCGTAAGTATTGGACGATTGTGCCGAAGGGATACAAGAAACCGATAAGGCTTAAAAATCTCGGTGAAGATTACACCGAAGAAGCAATCAAGCGTAGGCTTACTGAAAATCAAGGCATACGCTTAATGCCGTTTACAAACCAGACGGTAGTCATCAGACAGTACCGACTGCCTACAAGAGAACACAAAATCAAAAAGGTCGGCGGACTGTATGGGCTGTATCTGCATTACTGCTACAAGCTCGGTTATCTGCCTAAATACAAAAAACAAAATACCGCAAGGCTTCATTACCTTCTCAAAGAAGATTTATTGAAGCTGGATAAAATCACGCAAGAGACAAGGCTGCTCGGACGAGAAAACATTTCTACGGACGAACAGCTTTTCTCATATAAAGAGTCAGTGTTGTCCCAAATCGAAAACTTGACTGACGACAGAACACACCTGCGAAAACAGATAAGAAAAAATATGAGTGACGATGAGCTGTCAAAGGTCAAAGAACAGATTAAGACAATAACAGACAAGCTGTGGACTCTCCGTAAAGAGGTTGGGCTTTGCGATGACATTGCCAAGAGGTCAAAGGTCATTGAAGCCAATATTGAAACGGTAAGAGCCTACGAAGAAAAACAAGAAAGAAAGGAGCAAAATCGAAATGACAAATTCAGGTGACGCAGCAGAACAGGTCGTAAGGTTATCCCTTGAAGGCTTTGAAGTTGCTGCTAAACTAACCGGTTCGGCTGCAAAGAATATTGCTATTCTTCTCGCTTCCGTGTTAAAGCAGGAAGCAACGCAGGCGAACAAAACAAGAGGTAAAGCCCGTCTTACCAATATGATTAAATCGGGCAAAGAGTTGAAAGTGTTTTCTATTCCGAATAAGGACTTGAAGAAATTTACCGAACAGGCAAAACGCTACGGCGTTCTTTACTGCGTGTTAAGGGATAAAAACACAAAGGGCGATAATGTACCGATTGATATTATTGCTCGTGCAGAGGACGCTTCCAAGATTCAGCGTATCGTTGAGAGATTTGAACTCGGTAAGGTGGATAAGGCTGCTATCATTACGGAGTCGCAGAAAGCGGTTGAAAAACGAGAAGCCTTAGAAAAGGACAAGCCGACTAAATCCAAAAACGAAATTATTACCGAGGAAGCAACCCGAAAGCCAATTCAGAAAGACGGGTACTCGCAATCAAACCCCACAGTCGCCAAGACGGACAAAAACCCTCCGTCAAGGCAAAACTCAGAGCCGGCAGATATGCAAACTGACAAGGGTGCTGTAAGCGACGGACAGAAAAAGCCGTCGGTCAAAGAAAAACTTGACCGATACAAGACTCAGTCCAAGCAACAGAAAGAAGCAGAACGCAAAGAGCCGGAGGTAGATAAGGCAAAGAGTAACTCTGCACCAAAGCAGACGGTACACAAACAGCCGGAAAATAAACCTAAGAAATCGAAAGAGAGGTAATTACAATGACAAACAATTTTACTCCTGCAAAGACAGGCAATCAGCGACCGAGACTTTCCAAAGAAGAATATGCCGAGAAAATGAAAGCGGAAAAGGAAGCAGTATATCAGATGGCGGACGATGCCGCAAAAGCGATTGTTTCCGACCCAGAGAAGTTCAAAGCATTCCTTGATACGCAGAGCCGACTTGACAGATACTCTGCTGTCAACGCTCTCCTCATTTTTAAGCAGCTGCCCGAAGCAAGTCAGCTTAAAAACTTTGACGATTGGAGCAAAGACAACATCAAAATCACGAAAGGTGCTAAGAGCATTTCTATTCTTGAACCTGTTGAATATGCAAAGCGTGACGGTACAACCGGAATTTCTTACAATGTGAAAAAGGTCTTTGATGTATCTCAGACCAATGGCAAACGACCGCCTGCGCCGACAGTCAACCGTGACCCTAAAGCACTCATTACCACAATGCTTGATTCTTCTCCTGTCAATGTGGAAGCGGCAGACGACCTGCCGTATCCGAATATGGCAGCATTCTATAACAACGAGGAACAGACCTTGTATGTTAAGCGTGATGTGGGAGACAGCGTAGCGGTTGCACAGTGCGTAGCACAGGAACTTGGCCACGCACAGCTTTCTATCAACAGCGACAGTTACAGCCGTTCCGATATGGGCTTTCAGGCGGTATGTATCGGATATATGCTTTGCAAAAAGTACGGTATTGATACGCAGAATTTTGCCATCAACCGTATTCCGGATAAGCTCGCTAACAAAGAGCCAAAGGATATTCGCTATGAACTTTCCAAAACGAGAAATGCGATGGCGGATATTCATTCCCGTGTTTCCGATGAACTTTACAAGAAAAAGCAGGCTCGCTCAAAAGACTATGAAAGATAAGAGGTTAGATTATGGCGAAAGAAGAAATGTATCATATAGCGTTGGACGATTACGAACACGGCATTATTATCCGTTCTCTCAATGATGAAAAAACGGACTTGATGAACGAGGGTAAATCCACCGACGCTGTTGACGACCTTATCATTAAGGTCGGAACTGCCCCAAAGAAAAAGTTCAAAGTTATCGAAAAGGAACGCTCTTGTGAATCGAGATAACGAAAGGCAGACTGCTGTTATTCTTTCCGTCGTCGGTATTATCCCGGTCGTATGGCTGGCACTTTTGATTGCACCCTCTGTAAAAGGAGGATTGCCGGAAATTCTGCCAAGCCTTTTGTCGGCTTTTAACAAACCGTTCCATATTGAAGTTTGCGAGGACAGCTTAAAAACTGTCCTCGTTTTGCTTCTCTGTTACGGACTCGGTCTTGGAATTTACTTCTCAACACAGAGAAATTACCGAAGGCGTGAAGAACACGGCTCTGCTAAATGGGGCAACGCAAGAGCCGTAAATAAAAAATACAGACAGTCGCCGGATTCCGCAAACAAGTTGATGACGCAAAATGTTTGTATCGGGCTTAATGCAAAGAAACATCGAAGAAATCTAAACACACTTGTATGTGGTGGTTCGGGTGCCGGTAAGACACGATTTTACTGTAAACCGAACCTTATGCAATGCAACACATCGTTCGTTATTCTTGACCCAAAAGGCGAAATTCTGAGGGACACAGGAAAGCTGCTTGAAAGCAAAGGCTATGAAGTCCGTGTACTTGATTTGATTTCAATGGAAAAAAGCCATTGTTATAACCCATTTGTCTATTTGCAGAATGACAATGATGTGCAAAAACTCGTGACGAACCTTTTCAAGAGTACCACTCCAAAGGGCAGTCAGTCCCAAGACCCATTTTGGGACACTTCCGCTTCAATGCTGTTGCTTGCTTTGGTGTTCTATTTGCACTATGAAGCACCGGAAGAAGAACAAAACTTCGCAATGGTTATGGAAATGCTAAGAGCCGGTTCGATTGAGGACGAGGAAGATACAAGACCTTCTCCCCTCGACGAATTGTTTGCCGAGCTTGAAATGAAAAATCCCGACCATATTGCTCTTAAATATTACCGTTCCTATCATTCCGGTGCGGCAAAAACATTAAAGTCCATACAAATAACTCTTGCGGCAAGATTGGAAAAGTTCAACCTTGAAAGTCTTGCTTCTTTAACCACGACGGATGAGCTTGACTTGCCGTCGCTTGGAGAAAAAAAGGTTGCTCTGTTTGCTTTGATACCGGACAACGATTCCAGCTTTAATTTCTTGGTATCTATTCTTTACACACAGCTGTTTCAGCAGTTGTTTTATGCTGCCGACCATATCCACGGCGGCTCGCTTCCCGTTCCTGTTCATTTTCTTATGGACGAGTTCGCCAATGTGAGCCTGCCCGATGATTTCGACAAAATATTGTCGGTTATGCGTTCCCGTGGGGTTTCTGTAAGTATCATCTTGCAGAACTTAGCACAGCTAAAAGCCTTGTTTGAAAAACAATGGGAAAGCATTGTGGGCAACTGCGATGAGTTCCTATACTTGGGCGGTAACGAGCAAAGCACACACAAATATGTGTCTGAACTTCTCGGCAAGGAAACCATTGATACCAACACATATGGTAAGAGTTCGGGACGAAGCGGAAACTATTCCACCAACTATCAGATTAGCGGTCGAGAGTTGCTCACTCCCGATGAGGTTCGTATGCTTGATAACCAATATGCCATTTTATTTATTCGTGGAGAACGCCCGGTTATGGATTTCAAATACGATATTTTGAAACACCCAAATGTAGCGCTTACCACAGACGGTAAAGCTTCGGCTTACAAACACGGAGAAGTTACCGTCAAGCATTCGTCTATCTCTGTTCTTTCTCTTAACCCGAAAGAGTTACCGGAGGAAAACTACGGAGAAACCACTTACGAACTTCTGTCCGATGAGGACTTTGAAGTAAATAAAAACATATATTAACGGAGGAATTTACAATGACTAATTTCAATAAGAACAACGAAAAGAAAACCACTCAGAGATTTCCTATGACCGGAAAGGTTAAGAAAGGCTTTCATACTTACTGCGCCGTTGTTACAGCAGTAACCCTTGTTTTCGGTATGAGCGTTACCGCTTTTGCCGCTAACGACCCGATTACCGTGGTAAATAATTTGTCCGACTTTATTTTCGGACTTATTCGTGCAATCGGTATGATTTTGCTCGGCTTTGGTATCGTTCAGGTCGGACTTTCTTTGAAATCTCACGACCCGTCTCAGCGTGCCAACGGATTCTTGACCCTTGCAGGCGGTATTATCATTACCTTTGCAAAGGAAATTCTTAACCTCATTGCCGGTTAAAAGAACACAGTTATCAAAGGGGCATATCCGATTTTGGGTATGCCCCTTAATCTTTAAGGAGGTGCAAACAGATGAGTGATAACTGGGTGGTTCAAAACCTACAAAATGCCCTCGACACTTGGAACAGCAAGTTATCGGAAATATGGCAACTGCTTACCACTTCACCGCAGGACTTCAAAGGCGGAAGCATTTGGAATGTGATGGTAACAATCAACGGTGCGGTTCAGGCTATCGGACTTGCTTTGCTTGTTTTATTCTTTGTTGTCGGTGTAGTTCGCACTTGCGGAAGTTTTACTGAAGTAAAGAAACCGGAACACGCATTAAAATTGTTTATTCGCTTTGCCATTGCCAAAGGTGTTATAACTTATGGCTTGGAACTAATGCTCGCTTTGTTTAACATCGTGCAAGGGACGATTTCAACAATTATGACATCTGCCGGATTTGGCACACCAAATCAAACGACGCTGCCATCCGAAATGATAACAACTATCGAGGAGTGCGGATTTTTTGAAAGTATTCCGTTATGGGCTGTAACGCTCATCGGCGGACTGTTTATCACAGTTCTCTCTTTCATTATGATAATGACGGTGTACGGACGATTTTTCAAACTGTATATGTACACGGCTCTTGCTCCTATACCGCTTTCAACCTTTGCCGGAGAACCGTCGCAGAATGTCGGTAAGAGCTTTATTAAAAGCTACTGTGCCGTTCTGCTTGAAGGTGCGGTAATTGTACTTGCTTGTATCATCTTCTCCCTATTTGCTTCTACACCGCCGGTGGTTGACGCAAATGCAGCAGCCGTTACTCAGGTGTGGGCATATATCGGAGAACTTGTATTCAATATGCTTGTACTTGTGGGTGCGGTTAAGATGAGCGACCGTATCATTCGTGAGATGATGGGCTTGTAATCGGAGGTTTTGACTAAATGAAAAACAAAAACAGAACAGGTCGGCAGAAGTATATTCCGTCTGACCGCAAATGCAAAAACTGCGTATATAACGGCGGTAAAAGAAAAGGAAAACGAGTTTGTCTTGCAGATACCTGTATCTATACTGTCGATAATCGCAGAGAAAGGAAATTTCAATGGAAGTAAAGATTAACAGAGAAATACGAAATTACACAGAATCAATGTTCTTTGGACTGTCGCTCAGACAGTTCATTTTTTCTGTTCTTGCTTGCGGTGTGGCGGTAGGCTTGTATTTCCTACTTAAACCGCATTTCGGAACAGAAACGGTATCGTGGGTGTGTATTTTGGGAGCGGCACCTTTTGCGGCTCTCGGCTTTGTGAAATACAACGGAATGACTGCCGAGAAGTTTATATGGGCGTGGATTAAGTCCGAATTTCTTATGCCTAAGAAGTTGGTGTTTCACTCTACGAACACCTACTACGAACTTATGAAACCGACAATCGAACAAAAACAGAAGGAGGCTTATAAGAACAATGATTAAAACCCTTACGAACCTGTTAAAGCAGGATAAAGAAAAGTTTGTAGTTCCAAAGGGCGTACAGGATTGTATCCCTATTACCGCTATTTATGATGACGGCATTTTCCGTGTTGGAAAGGACAAATATTCGAAGTCTTTTAAGTTCACGGATATTAACTATGCCGTTGCAAGTCGTGAAGATAAAGAAGCAATGTTCCTTGAATATTCGGAACTTCTCAATTCTCTCGACAGCGGTGCTACTACAAAACTGACAATCAACAACAGACGGCTTAACCGTTTGGATTTTGAAAAAACAATCCTTATTCCCGAAACCGGAGATGACCTTGATGTTTACAGAGAAGAATATAACAAAATGCTTCTCGACAAGGCAACCGGTGCAAACGCCATCGTTCAGGATAAGTATGTAACTATCTCTATCAACAAAAAGAGCGTTGAGGACGCAAGAACATATTTTACCCGTGTGGGTGCGGATTTGATTGCTCATTTTTCAAGGCTCGGAAGCAAATGCGTAGAACTTGAAACAGATGAACGACTTCGTATCGTTCACGACTTCTTCCGTGTGGGAGAAGAAACCGCATATCACTTTGATATTAAGGAAACCCGAAAGAAAGGACACGATTTTAAGGACTATGTTTGCCCCGACACAATGGAGTTTGAAAAGGACTATTTCAAGATGGGCGAACGTTACGGACGAGTTCTTTTTCTTCGTGAGTACGCTTCGTATATTAAGGACACTATGGTAACAGACCTTACCGACTTGAACCGTAACCTTATGATGTCCATTGATATTGTGCCTGTGCCGACAGATGAAGCGGTAAGAGAAGCGGAAAGCAGACTTCTCGGTGTGGAAACCAATATCACCAACTGGCAGAGAAAGCAAAATCAAAACAACAACTTTTCCGCTACCGTTCCGTATGATATGGAACAGCAGAAAAAGGAAATGAAAGAGTTCCTTGATGACCTCACCACTCGTGATCAGCGAATGATGTTCGCTGTACTCACGCTGGTTCATACTGCGGACAGCAAGAAGCAGCTTGATGATGACACCGAAGCTTTGCTTACGGTAGCAAGACAGAACTTGTGTCAGTTTGCCGTTTTGAAATATCAACAGCCGGACGGACTGAATACTGCAATGCCGTTTGGTACACGCAAGATTGACGCATTCAGAACACTTACGACCGAAAGCCTTGCAGTCTTTATCCCTTTCAAGGTTCAGGATATTTACCACGAAAACGGTATTTACTACGGTCAGAATGTAATCAGCAAAAATATGATTATCGCCGACCGCAGACAGCTACTCAACGGTAACTCCTTTATCCTCGGCGTATCCGGTGGCGGTAAGTCCTTTGCGGCAAAGGGTGAGATTGAAAATATCATTCTTTCTTCCGACGCCGATGTTATTATTATCGACCCAGAGAGAGAATACTCACAGCTTGTAAAGGCTCTCGGCGGTGAAATCATCAATATTTCCGCTACTTCGCAGAGCCATATTAACGCTATGGATATGAACAAGGAATACGGCGATGGCGCAAACCCGGTTATCCTGAAATCTGAGTTTATTATGTCGCTTTGTGAACAGCTTATAGGTGGTACGAACCTCGGTGCAAAACAGAAGTCCATTATTGACCGTTGTACCGCAAGTGTGTACCGAGATTATCAGCAAAGAGGTTATACCGGTACTGTTCCTACCTTACAAGACTTCCGAGCAGAACTCTTGAAACAGGACGAGCCGGAGGCAAAGGAAATTGCCCTTGCCATTGAGCTGTTCACTAATGGTTCACTCAACACCTTTGCAAAGCCGACCAATGTGGATACGCACAATCGTCTTATTTGCTATGATATTCTTGACCTCGGCAAGCAGCTTATGCCTATCGGTATGCTTGTTGTTCTCGACAGTATTTTGAATCGCATTACGCAGAACAGAGCAAAGGGCAAACAGACCTTTATCTTCATTGATGAGATTTATCTCTTGTTCCAACACGAGTATTCAGCAAACTTCCTTTTCACTTTGTGGAAGCGTGTAAGAAAGTATGGTGCTTACGCAACGGGTATTACACAGAATGTAGATGACCTTTTACAGAGCCATACCGCAAGAACAATGCTTGCAAACAGCGAGTTCTTAATAATGCTCAATCAGGCTTCTACCGACCGCTTGGAACTTGCAAAGTTGCTTAATATCTCCGACCGTCAGCTTTCGTATATCACGAATGTTGATGCAGGACACGGACTTATTAAAGTGGGTAGTTCGCTTGTGCCGTTTGCAAACAGGTTCCCGAAGAATACGAAGCTTTACAAGTTAATGACAACCAAACCGGGCGAGGGTGTGTAACCCTTGCCTATTTATTATGAAAGGACTATTAACTATGAACAAGAAAATGTATATTGCTGTTATCTGTACTTTTAGCCTTTTGCTTACAGTAAGCTCTGGCTTTTTAATTAAGCACTATATCGACTCCGAAAAGCAGGCGGAAATGTATGACAATCTGATTGAAACCGTTGAGAAAACAGATACCGAAAAGAATACAATGACATATTCGCAAGATAAGTCTTTCTTGTCAGACTATCAGGATTTGTACCTGCAAAACAATGATATGGTGGGATGGATAAAGATTGAGGACACCAAAATCAATTATCCTGTTATGCAGTCAAAGGATAATCCGAATTTCTATTTGAAACACGGTTTTGACAAGGCATACACCGATTACGGTTGCCCCTATGTTCAGGAAAACTGCGCTGTTGATATTCCGTCGGACAACCTCATTATATACGGTCATAATATGAAAGACAGTTCAATGTTTTCGGGACTTATGAAGTACACGGATAAGTCTTTTTGGGAAAGCCACAAGACTATTCGTTTCGATACTTTGACCGAGAAATGCAACTATGAGGTTATCGCTGTATTTAAGACGGTGGTATATACCGACAGCCCCGAAAGTTTCAAATACTATCAGTTTGTCAATGCAGATACGGCAGATGAATTTAATGCGTATATTACCAAGTGCAAAGAACTTGCCTTGTATGATACAGGAGTAACCGCAGAATACGGCGATAAGTTGATTACGCTTTCCACCTGCGAGTATTCCCGTAACAACGGTCGAATGGTTGTCGTGGCAAAGAAAATGGCTGAGTAAGGAGGGATAAACCTTGTATGATTAGTCTCATAAATTTAGCAGTGTTGTTTGCGGCTAAGGTTGCGGACAACGCCTTAAGTACGACAAAAACAATATTAGTACAAAGAAGTCGGTGGATACTTGCAGGCATTGCGGTTGTCATATCCGACTTCATTTATTTTTGGATAACGAAAAGAGTTGTCTCTGCAAATAACGAGATAGCTATGCTTGTTGTTGCCGTTGCGGGCGGTGTCGGTTGTTCTCTTGCTTGCTTTATTAACGAGAAAATGTCAAAGGACAGAACCTATGTGAATGTGATTATGTCCGATGACCTTGAAGAAATGAAGCGTTTGCGAGATTTCCTCGCAAAGCATCACATCACGAATGTGGCAAACGACAGCTACACCCTTAACTGGAACGCAAAGACAATTTCTATAACCGCTTATCCCGAAACAAAAGCAGAAAGCCGATTGATTAACGAATTTATTGCCGACAGTTCGACGAAATTCAAGAGGGTTATTCAATCGACTTAGGAAGGAGGTTCAGCGTGGCTGATATAAAGACAAGAGATACCATCAAAGGCACGATAAAGACCTTGGATAAAGCAACCGTTGCCGGTCAGAAGATGAAACAGGCATATATCGCCACAAAAGAGAAAGCGGAACGCTCTGTCAATGCCAATGAAAACACGGCAGAAGAATATGCTGCCGATAAAGCTCAATCCGGCATTGATGAAATCTCTCACGATGTCGTTTATGCCTTTGATAAAGCAGGTCGAAAAGGTGTCGGAGAAACCAAACGGAATATCCACTCTGCCAAAGACGGCTTCCAGCGTTTTAAGCAACAGCGAGCTGAGCAGTCATTGAGAAAACAGACTGCACAGAATACTAATTCTGCGATTAAGACTGTTGATACGGCTGAAAAGACGATTAAACAATCGACAACTTCTTCAGGCAAGAAAACAATTAAATTTGCCGGAAAAGAAGCCGCAAAGACAACGCAGAAATCTGTTAAGACCGCTGAGCAGACTGCAAAAGCGGCGATAAAGACAAGTCAACAGACAGCGAAAGCCGCACAGAAAACGGCGCAAGCCACGGTTAAGACTTCGCAGAAAGCGGCGCAGGCGGCTAAGGCAACCGCCAAAGCAACGGCAACTGCTGTAAAAGCAGCAGCGAAAGCTACCATTGCCGCAGTAAAGGCGATTATAGCAGCAGTGAAAAGTCTTGTCGCTGCCATAGCAGCCGGAGGTTGGGTTGCTGTTGTTGTGATTATAGTTCTGTGCCTTGTAGGTTTAATTGCCGGTTCTGTTTACGGTATTTTCTTTTCGGGAGAAGATTCCGGTACGGGAATGTCAATGCAGACTGTTGTGCAAGAAATCAATCAAGAATACGATGACCGATTAGAACAAGAAAAGAACTCCGTAAGTTACGATGTTCTTGAAATGAGCGGAAGCAGAGCTGTATGGAAAGATGTCCTTGCGGTTTATTCCGTTAAAGTGAATACAAATGCCGATAATCCGATGGAAGTTGCCACGGTTGACGATACCAAGAAGCAACTGTTGTCGGATATTTTTTGGGAGATGAACAGTATTTCTTCCCGAATCGAAACAAAGTCTCATACCGAAATCGAAGAAAGCGACGACGGACACGGAAATATCGTAGAGACGGAAACCACCGTAACCGAGACATTTCTGTATATCACGGTATCGCATAAGACCGTAGATGAAATGGCGACTGCCTATGGTTTTAATGAGGAGCAAAAAGATTATCTTGCCGAGCTTTTGAAAGATGAAAACAATCAGCTATGGTCGCAAGTCCTTTACGGTATCGGTTACAGTGATGACCAAATCGTATCTGTTGCCTTGTCGCAGGTCGGAAATGTCGGAGGTCAGCCTTACTGGTCTTGGTACGGATTTGACTCCCGTGTGGAATGGTGTGCTTGCTTTGTTTCTTGGTGTGCTAATGAGTGCGGATATATTGACGCCGGTATTATTCCGAAATATGCCGGTTGTGTGAACGGTGCTCAATGGTTCAAAGACCGAGGACAATGGGCAGACCGTAATTATGAGCCTGCACCCGGAACAATCATTTTCTTTGACTGGGAGGGTGACGGAGAAACCGACCACACAGGCATTGTGCAAAAATGCGAGAACGGAATTGTTTATACCGTTGAGGGTAATTCCGGTGATGCTTGCAGACAAAGACAATACGCAGTCGGTAGCAGCAGTATCTACGGATACGGTATCCCGGCGTATTAAAAAAGATGGCTGCTCATTTGAGTAGCCATCGAGTACATATTAACTTTCAAAATCATAATTTCCAAAATTGATGATGTTCAAGCCTTTCTTCTTTGCTCTTTCATAAGTCTTTGCAGCTCCGCCCCATCCGTGATTAACAAAGCATATAGCGTAGCTTGCGTTATCCACCATAAACTTATTCCTTGCAGGAATGGCGGCTTTGAAGTGATATTTTTCAAAATCATCGGGATATATTATCGAATCGAACAGTTCACTGTTATACACATTGAATGACAGATAAGGAATAACGAGATAATTGCTTATATGTGGATACTCTTTTTTTAATTCGTAAACGCAGCGACCGCATAATCGGTCAAATCCGCCTTGTCCGCCACTCAAGAACTCAGTTACACCTTTATCTATAAGTGAAACAATAGCTTCTTTTATCTGTTCGCTTGTTACTCCATAGCATTCATTATGCCCTATGAATACAGCCGTATTTTCTTTACTCATACTATACCATCCCCCGTGTTTAATACAGTATAGCATAAAAAAGTTAAAAAATCATCACTATTAGTTATTATTACTTCCAAATGGTGTGTGTATGTTTGGATTAACGCAATCTATACTATTAGTGATAGAAACATACCAAGGGGGTGATGAGATGAAACTCGCTACAATCGGCAAGAACGTCAGAAAATATCGACTGATGAAAAAATTACGCCAAGAAGATTTAGCGGAGAAAGCAGGATTGACTACTAACTATATCGGTATGGTAGAAAGAGGCGAGAAAATCCCATCACTTGAAACATTTATAAAGATACTCAATGCATTGGGCGTATCTGCTGATATGGTTTTGAGTGAAGTTTTGGATACCGGATACACTGTTAAAAACTCAATGTTGAATGAGAAACTTGAAAAACTCACTCCTGAAGATAGAGATAGAATTTATGAGGTGTTAGATACGCTCATAAAACAATCAAAGCAAATATTACCGTAAACTCAAAAGCTCGCCTTCGTAGGCGGGCTTTTCTTCGTTTACTAACTATTTGGAACTCACACTGATGAAGGGTGATAAGGTTGTCGAGAAAGTCAAAAAACTGTCCAATAGCCTTCTGTTCGTCAAATGTCGGTGCAAGGCAGACTTCTCCCTCAAGAGCGTCCGTATCGCTAATTAAAAGGGTGTTTTTCGCACCTTTATTAACGAGTGGACGGAGATAATTATTCAAACGGGCATCCTGTTCAAAATACATTTGAATAAAGTCAGCATTTGCATTTTCTCTTGTGTGGTAAACGCCATAAAGTACCGACACTATGCCGTTTTTTCCTTTATTTGCTTTAATGATTCCATACGGGTTTGCTTTTAGTGGCGATTTTGTATAAACGACATCGCCTGTATGAACAACGCCATAATTAGACACTGATGCTCCAGCGAAAGAGCGACCTTGAAATTCAATTTGATTAACGACACCAAAATCACCCGACACTGATAGTACATCGTCTTTTGTGTACAAGTTATCAGTGTTCTTTTCGGACGATACCTCAAGAAAGTGTGATAGCTTACGCTGTTCCCAAGCAGCTGTAAATCCTGGCAAACGCATTTCTGGAACTGGGTCATCCTTTTGCGGAAACATTTTTGATAAACATCCATTTTTAACAAACTTTATCTTATTTACAACTTTTGTTTCTGCTGTCATTAATAACTGTACTTCATTTAATGTTTGTACTATTTTCTCCTGTTCATCAAATGGAGGTACCAATATCAATGTTTCTGAAATAGCTCCTTTTGATATTGATGACACTTTTATACCTGTTATATATGGCAATATTTGATTGTGAAATAAATCGGAATTCATGTAATATCCTAACCACCCCGGAGCAAAATCACCTTTTTTCACTCTACACGGAATGGTATGAAGTCCTGCAACAAGCTTACTATCCCCTAGATTCTGTACCTCTGTAACTTTTCCAACAGTTTCGTCCTCTGCCGTATCTGCAACAACAATGTCACCGTCCTGAAGTAATTGAGTCGATGAGGATAACATAGATAAATCATTTACATATGGAATTTTTTCTTTGTTACAATCCAATACTTCTGGAAACTTTGTCAAAATGTCGCCATAGTGAATATTTCGTATAGCTCCACTGCGATTATTTAAATTTTCACGTGACAGAGTATTATTAGATAACACTCTAAATGTTTCGTCGAAGGTTTGAAATTTCCAGTCTACTGGAATATCTCCAATCTCTGTATGTTTTATTTCTCTTTCCATTCAAATCCCATCCTCTCCAAATGACTCTTGACTTTTGCCTCATAGTCAGCAGTCTGCTTCATAAGATTAGGAAGCGTATCTTCATAACGTTTAGACAGTTCAATAATGCGATCTGCAAGCTGATGAGAAATTGCTGCATACAAATCATTAATGCCTGTGCCGATAGTGTAATACCATTTTTTATTTACCAGTAAATCCATGATTTCATCATCTGTTAAAGTTGCATATCTCTCATGAGCCTTCTCATCAAGTTCTTTATCCATCTCCTTGATAAGCTTTGTTGATTCTTCGGACTTCTTAGCTAATTCAAACGCATCTTTCAACTCTGCATAATCATCTGCATACGCTTCCGGAGCTGGTGCTTCTGCGCGTGCCATTGCCAATGCATACGCAA